>ULUX01054260.1_pt1 | contig 11551 bp, 8 predicted proteins | sample 1958961 | NCBI WGS metagenome assembly ULUX01 (sample SAMEA4835773, study PRJEB28245) | human gut metagenome | biome: gut microbiome; material: fecal sample | place: Denmark | collected 2008 | reverse complement strand
CCCCCTGCCGCTGCATAGGAGGGAACGATCTCTTCCGGACACGCTTCTTCTTGTATCCATCCTTTGGAAGGAGAGCGTCGCTTGAACTCGGCGATGATTCCTGATGCGGAAGAGGCTAATGCTTGCTTCATAGAGCGGGGAGTCGGAGATTCGCTAATACCTTCCTGTAATTGTTCGATAGAAATAGCCTGCTTTTGCAGGTCAACTTCAAATCGTTTGTTTGCTATAATCTCGGATAATATATCTTTCATCAGTTCGTTGGCTTTTATATTTATGATCAGACTTATTGATTTACGATTAGACGATTTACGATGCATAATTGATATCACTTTTGAAATCATAAACACATGTACACGCACGGATCTTTTTTTGTAATACTAATTTCAATCGTACATTGTAAATCGTCTAATCGTAAATCAAATTAACTATTTAACTCAATGAATTTCTTCAAAGTTGCTAATGCACGTCCGCTTTCCAATGATTCTTTGGCAAGAGCAATACATTCTTCAATTGTCTTTTCCGGACGAATCACATGGATAGCGAAAGCGGAGTTGACTATCACTACATTTTTTTGAGCTTCCGTAGCTGTATTATTCATGATATGATCGAAAATCTTAGCTGCATCTTCCGGTGTTTGTCCGCCATCCAGATCAATATCCTTATAACGGGAGAAGCCGAGGCTTTCGGGAGTGTAAATCTTTTCATGATCGCTGGTTGCCACTTTAAACTCATTGGTCAGAGAAATCTCATCATATCCGTCAAGGCTATGAACAACGGCAAATTTCGTCTTGCTTTCCTGATAAGTATAGGTGTAAAGGCGAAGTAACGGTAGATTGTAAACTCCTAACAGTTGGTAAGCAGGTAATACCGGATTTACCAATGGACCGAGCATATTGAAGAAAGTGCGCACTGCCAATCCTTTACGAACCGGAGCTACTGCTTTTAATGCCGGATTGAATAAAGGGGCATGTAGATAAGCAAGATTGCATTTTTCCATGCTGCGACGCAGTTGGTCTACATCACTGGTGAATTTTACACCGTGTTGCTCCATTACATTACTGGCACCACTGACCGACGTTGCTCCATAGTTACCATGTTTCACAACCGGGAAGCCGACTCCGGCAACTGTGAAGCAGGAAGCTGTAGAAATATTGAATGTGTTTTTTCCGTCACCTCCGGTTCCTACGATATCAATCGGAGCGAAATCACTCAAATCGACCGGAATACGCATTTCCAACAGTGCGTCACGGAAACCGCATAATTCCTCTACGGAAATATTACGCATCAGAAAGACGGTGATGAGTGAGGCCACTTGCACATCGTTATATTTCCCTTGCGCGATGTTCTGTAGAATGGTGCGCGCTTCATCGCGTCCCAAATATTGATGTTCGAAAAGTTTGTATAGAATCTGTTTCATAAGTTTAATCGTTTAAGAAGTTTTTGATAATTTCTTTTCCTTGCGGAGTTAATACTGATTCGGGATGGAACTGAATACCATGTACATTATACGTTTTATGGCGGATTGCCATGATTTGTCCCTCCTGGCTTTCTGCTGTTATTTCCAGACAGTCCGGAAAGCCTTCCCGGCTGACTACCCAGGAATGATATCTTCCGACAGGGATTTCTTTTCCTAATCCTTCAAAAAGCAGGTCCTGACGAATGATACTTACCGGAGTTTGTACGCCATGATATACTTCTTTGAGGTTTTCCAGACGTGCTCCGAAAGCTTCGCCGATAGCCTGATGACCCAGGCAGACCCCCAGAATGCTTTTGGTCGGAGCGTATCTCTTAATAATAGGTAGTAACAATCCGGCTTCTTCGGGTATGCCCGGTCCGGGAGACAGGATGATTTTATCAAAACGATCTACTTCATCAAGCTCTATCTGGTCGTTGCGGACTACTTCTACATCTGTAGCCCCTAATTCTTTCACTACATGCAGCAGGTTATAAGTGAAAGAGTCGTAGTTATCTAAAAGTAATATTTTCATTTTTGATTTTTAATTTTAATTAGTTTGTTTACCAATTTTATGCAGCCATCGTGCATAGCTCTATGCAACCATCGTGTATAGCTCTATGCAGCCGTCGTGCATAACTCTATGCAATCATCGTGCATAATTTGGGAGTGAGTTACTATCTTTGGCTAATTTTTTAAATTGACTGCTAGGTCAATCGCCTTTTTCAGTGCTCCCAGTTTATTGTTCACCTCTTGCAGTTCGTATTCATCTTGGCTGCGTGCTACGATACCTCCTCCGGCCTGGAACCAGAGTTCGTTGTTGCGGCTTACAAAAGTACGGATGGTGATTGCTTGGTTTAATTCGCCATTCAATCCGATAAAACCGATACAACCACCGTAGGCTCCACGATTATGTGGCTCGATTTCACTGATTAACTGCATAGCGCGTACTTTGGGGGCACCGCTTAACGTACCGGCCGGGAATGTGTCAATAAACGTTTTTATTTTGTCGGCGCCTTCATTCAGCATACCACTGACACGACTTACCAAGTGAATAACATGGCTATAATATTGCGGTTCCTTATAGAATACCACGCGTACATCATGGCAATTACGTGAAAGATCGTTTCTTGCAAGATCAACCAGCATGACATGCTCTGCATTTTCTTTAGGGTCGGCCAGTAAAGTCTCTGTCAATTCGCGGTCTTTTACTGTGTCTCCCGTGCGACGGGTGGTTCCGGCAATCGGATCGATGTAAGCACGACCATCTTCGATTTTGCAATGTGTTTCCGGTGAAGAACCAAAGATACGATATCCTCCGAAGTCGAAATAGAAAAGATAAGGAGAAGGATTGATGCTGCGGAGTGCGCGATAAACTTTGAAATCATCTCCGGCGTATGGTTGGATAAATCTTCTGGAAAGCACGATTTGAAAAACATCTCCGCGCATACAGTGTGCGATTCCTTTGCGCACATTTGCTTTGTGTTCTTCGTCGGTGATGGGGCTGGTTACGGGGCCTGTTACAGAGAAATTGTAGGAAGCATAATTCCGGTTTTCGATGGCTGCTTCCAGTTCCGGCAAACCGCTTTCTTCTCCTTCGGACAACATTTCAACTAATGTCAGCTCATTTTTGAAATGATTGAAAACAATGATATACTTATATAATATGTATAGTAAATCCGGAGCATCGTTTTGCTCATCATGACTTTCTTTCACCGGGATATGCTCGAAGTACTTCACGGCATTAAACGTCGTGTATCCGTAAAGTCCGCATACATTCTTATTATCTCCGGTTACTTGGAACTGATTGATAAACCGGTTCATGGCCTTTTCTACATTGAATGTTTTTGTCAGCGGTTCTTCCGTACGGCTATTATCGGGATAGTTGGCAGTGACAATGCCACCGTTTACACCGATGCTTGCCAAGGGACAAAGGGCTATAAATGACAGGGAATTTTCTCCGGCATGATAATCGGAACTTTCCATTAATGCGGATTGAGGATACATGTCGCGCACTTTCAGATAAATGCTGACGGGAGTATGCATATCTCCGAGCACTTGTTTGCTATGGGTAGTATAATTAAATGTTTTCATTTCTATAATTGCTTGATTATTGATTGCGAATGATGGTTGACTAATTATTTATAGCTGTTCGTTAAACGACAAATAGGTTTCAATATCTTTGTCTCCTCGTCCCGAAACAGTCAATACAACGATATCTTCCGGCTTGAACTTCAATTTTTTCAAAGCTCCTAATGCATGGGCGGATTCCAATGCAGGGATAATACCTTCGAGTTTGGTTAGTTCGTAGGCAGCTTCTATCGCTTCGTCGTCGTTGATTGCCAATACGTTGGCACGGCTTTGGGCGGCAAGGTTAGCGTGTATCGGACCAATGCCCGGATAATCCAGTCCGGCGGAAATGGAGTATGGCTCCTCTATCTGTCCGTCCTCGTTTTGGATGACGTAGGTACGTGCTCCGTGGATAATTCCCATTTTGCCGAGTTGGATGGTAGCGGCAGTCATTCCTGTCTCTATTCCTTTACCTCCCGCTTCCGCCAGGATAATGCCTACCCGTTCGTCGTTGATATAATGATAAATCGTTCCGGCAGCATTACTTCCTCCTCCCACGCAGGCTATCAGATAATCCGGATAATCACGTCCTTCTTTTTCTTGCAGTTGCTTTTTGATTTCTTCGCTGATAACAGATTGCAGGCGTGCCACCATGTCAGGGTAGGGATGAGGACCTACGGTAGATCCGATGATATAATAAGTGTCGGCAGGATGACAGCACCAGTCGCGGATCGCTTCGTTGGTTGCGTCTTTCAGAGTCATGTTGCCGGAAGTAACGGGGATAACGGTAGCTCCCAACATTTTCATTTTCTCTACATTGATGTGCTGGCGTTCTACATCCGTCTTTCCCATATAAACGATACATTCCATATCCATCAATGCACAGACGGTAGCTGTTGCTACTCCATGTTGTCCGGCTCCGGTTTCGGCGATGATACGCTTCTTTCCCATGCGGCGTGCCAGTAAGATTTGTCCGATAGTATTGTTGATTTTGTGAGCACCTGTATGATTCAGGTCTTCCCGCTTCAGATACAATTTGCAACCGTATTTTTCAGAAAGACGTTTGGCTAGATAGAGTGGGGAGGGACGTCCTACGTAGTCACGTAGCAACTGGTCGAATTCTTTTTTAAAATCTTCGCTTTCAATCACTTCGAGGTACTTATTCGTTAGTTCCTCAACACATTTGTGGAGGATTTCCGGTACGTAAGCACCGCCGAATTCTCCGTAATAGCCATCCTGGTCAACTAAAAAACTTTTCATAATCCTATCTGTATTTTTATGTTATTATTGAAGCTGTTTTGAAACGGGTAAATAAAAAGAGCCCTGTCGCAGGTTGCGACAGGGCTCTTTCAAATTTGTTATATCTTTAATGAGGTATATACATACGAGCACTGCTCCCTTACGACTGTCGGAGTTGTAACGGGCGCCACCACCAATATGTATTTACTAACATTGTTCTCATTGTCTTTTGTAATTTTATGGGGGCAAATATAGACACTTTGTTTGAAACAGCAAACAAAATATGACTTTTTTTCTCTTTTGCCTTCATTTTTCTGATATAGAACAATTTTCAACCTGAACTGTTCTTATAAATATTGAATATTTAAACAAAAACAATTATGAAACAGAGAAAAGTTTTAGTAGGTATCGCTATTGCCATTTTCATTATATTATTATTGTATTGGTTATTGGTAGCAGAGGATATGAAACCCTGGTTGTCGGCTATGGTTCCTTCCGTGGCACAACAATTCTTTGCTTGATTCTGACAGGCTTCGGATAAATCATGTATCTTTGCAAGGATAGTGACTAATAACCAAAATAATAACAATAGACTAAGATATGGAAAATTTTATTTTTCAAAATCCCGTGAAACTAATCATGGGAAAAGGGATGATTGCCCGGCTGGCTAAAGAAATACCGTCCGACAAACGTATTATGATTACTTTTGGCGGTGGAAGCGTGAAGAAAAACGGAGTGTACGATCAGGTAAAGGAAGCATTGAAGGACCATTTTACGGTAGAATTTTGGGGAATCGAACCCAATCCTGCCATCGAAACTCTCCGTAAAGCGATTGCTTTGGGAAAAGAAGAGAAAGTGGATTATTTGCTGGCTGTTGGCGGCGGTTCTGTTATTGACGGTACGAAATTGATTTCCGCAGGAATCCTGTATGATGGTGATGCCTGGGATTTAGTACTTGCCGGACGCCCGGTAGCTCATACTGTACCTCTTTCCACTGTATTGACTTTGCCTGCTACCGGTTCGGAGATGAATAACGGAGCAGTTATTTCCCGTCGCGAAACGAAAGAGAAATATCCTTTTTATGCCAACTATCCAATCTTCTCTATTCTTGATCCGGAAGTAACTTTTACCTTGCCACCTCATCAGGTAGCTTGTGGATTGGCTGATACCTATGTTCATGTGATGGAGCAATATATGACTACTTCCGGACAGAGTCGCGTTATGGACCGTTGGGCGGAAGGTATTCTGCAAACTCTGGTGGAGATTGCTCCGAAAATTCGTGAAAACCAGCATGATTATCAACTGATGGCTGATTTTATGCTTTCGGCTACAATGGCATTGAATGGATTTATTGCTATGGGAGTGTCTCAAGACTGGGCTACTCACATGATCGGGCATGAAATTACTGCTTTGCACGGATTGACACATGGCCATACGTTAGCCATTGTTCTTCCTGCCACGTTGCAAGTGCTTCATGAAGAAAAAGGGGATAAGCTTTTGCAGTATGGTGAAAGAGTTTGGGGAATTACTTCCGGTACAAGAGAAGAGCGGATTGATGAAGCAATTTGCCGTACCGAAGAATTTTTCCGTTCACTGGGACTGACTACACGTTTGCATGAAGAAAACATCGGACAGGAAACTATTCAGGAAATCGAACGCCGCTTCAATGAACGTGGTGCTAAATATGGTGAGAATGGAAATGTAACAGGTGTTGTTGCTCGCAGGATATTAGAGGTTGCACTTTAAGCATACCTAGTTTGTTTTAATGACGCTGGAGTATTTTCTATTTTTGTTCACCTAAATTAGTTTTGATAGAGTCAAAATAAAACAATCATTTAATTACGTATGCTAATAACCATTATTATTCTCGTTCTTTCGGCTGTCTTTTTCGTGAATGGCAAGGTTCGTTCGGATATTGTGGCACTATGTGCGCTGATAGCTTTACTTGTTTTTCAGATATTAACTCCTGACGAGGCACTCTCCGGTTTTTCCAATTCGGTAGTCATTATGATGATCGGATTGTTTGTAGTAGGAGGGGCTATTTTCCAAACGGGACTGGCAAAAATGATTAGTTCACGAATACTTAAACTTGCGGGAACCAGTGAGATCCGGTTGTTTCTATTGGTGATGTTGGTGACTTCTGCCATTGGTGCATTTGTCAGTAACACAGGTACGGTGGCATTGATGCTTCCTATTGTTGTTAGTCTGGCGATGAGTGCCGGCATGAATCCCAGCAGGCTGTTGATGCCGTTGGCTTTTGCAAGTAGTATGGGGGGTATGATGACTCTGATTGGTACTCCGCCGAACCTTGTGATACAGAATACATTGACTTCTGCCGGACTTGAGCCGCTTTCTTTCTTCTCTTTCCTGCCTGTCGGCATTGTCTGTGTAATTGTCGGTACACTGGTTCTGATGCCGCTTAGTAAATGGTTTCTTTCTAAAAAAGGCCAGAAAGATGATAATAAACGTTCGGGCAAGTCATTGAAACAGTTGGTTAATGAATATGGACTCTCCAGTAACTTGTTTCGTTTACAGGTGATAAAAGATTCACGGCTTTTGGGGAAGACAATAATCGATTTGGATATTCGTCGTAAATATGGTCTGAATATTATGGAAGTTCGCCGTGGTGATGCATCGCAACATCGTTTTCTGAAAACGATTACTCAAAAGTTTGCTGCACCGGACACGATGTTAGAAGTAGAGGATATTTTGTATGTGACTGGAGACTTTGATAAGGTGCAACTCTTTGCGGAAGATTACCTGTTGGAGATTTTGGGCGACCATGCAACGGAAGAAACAAAAAGTACGACTAATTCGCTTGATTTTTATGATATCGGTATTGCTGAAATAGTATTGATGCCATCTTCTAATTTGATAAACCAGACAATTAAAGAAGCTGGTTTCCGTGATAAGTTTAATGTAAACGTATTGGGGATTCGTCGTAAAAAGGAATATTTATTGCAGGATTTGGGAAATGAGCGTATTCATAGTGGTGATGTACTTTTGGTGCAAGGAACATGGAATAATATAGCCCGTCTTAGTAAGGAAGATGCTGATTGGGTTGTTTTGGGACAACCTTTGGCGGAAGCAGCTAAAGTTACGTTAGATTACAAAGCTCCGGTAGCAGCTGCTATTATGGTGTTAATGGTGGCAATGATGGTTTTTGATTTCATTCCGGTAGCTCCGGTTACAGCCGTTATGATAGCGGGTATATTGATGGTACTTACGGGATGTTTCCGCAATGTGGAAGCGGCTTATAAAACGATCAACTGGGAAAGTATTGTATTGATTGCTGCCATGCTCCCTATGTCTCTGGCATTGGAGAAAACGGGAGCTTCGGAATATATTTCCAATACATTGGTGAACGGTTTGGGATCATACGGACCGATTGCATTGATGGCAGGTATTTATTTTACGACTTCGTTGATGACGATGTTTATTAGTAATACGGCTACCGCTGTTTTGCTTGCTCCGATTGCTTTGCAAAGTGCCATACAGATTGGAGTCAGTCCGGTTCCTTTCTTGTTTGCCGTGACGGTAGGTGCAAGTATGTGTTTTGCTTCTCCGTTTTCTACACCGCCTAATGCCTTGGTGATGCCTGCCGGACAATATACCTTTATGGATTATGTAAAAGTAGGATTGCCGTTGCAGATCATTATGGGAATCGTGATGATTTTTGTATTGCCATTGATTTTCCCCTTTTAGTCTTTGATTTTTATCTTGTCAATGGGGGAGATGAAAGAAATAGAGATTTTGTAGTGCTCTGCAGCACTGAATCTTTGTCTTTATATGAAGAGTTGCATATTTCCATGCAACTCTTTTTTTTACTGTATACTATTGAATAAATAGTGTTAAGAATTTAATATTCAACGATATAACTAACTGTCTTCTAATATAAATAATTAGAGTGAGGCGCTTTAAAAGATGTTAACTGCAAATCGGAAAATGCAATGTAATCTGTATAATGTTTATAAATACAATTATCTTTGTGCGTTCATTGCTGATTATTGATTAGTAGTGATTTATGTTTTTCGCAAATAAAACAAACTAAAGCATTAAAAGATTATGAAACAGAACATTGCAAAAGTATTCACTTTCTCGTTGTTGGCGTCTTCCATCAGTTTTATCAGTTGTGTTGATAATGAGAAAAATCTGTTTGATGCAGATCAACTGAAGCAAATTTACGAAGAAACTTTTCCTGTAAAAAACATCGATCCTGATGGTGATTGGACAATGTCACGAAGTGTGACAGCGCATGTGTCAGTTAATGGAGATCAGGGAGTAGATTATAAGATACAAATATTTGATGCCGATCCATTAAGTCCGGGAAGTACAGCAAAACTCTTAGTGGAAGGAACTGTCAATCAAAGTACGACTTTGAATGTGGTGATGGATTGTGCAACAGCGCTTGATAAGGTGTTTGTTGCACGCATAGATGAGCACAAACGCTATCTGGTTCAACCAACAGCGATTGAAAATGGCACAGTGACAGCGCATTTTGGAGACAAAGGTACGCCAACACGTTCTATGTCACGAGCTGTGGCGACTAGTATACCTGTTATGGAGGCTCCTTATACTGCTGATTTTATTAGTGCTAAAAAGGTAACTGCTACTGTTGTTCAGGCTGGCTGGGATTTAGGGGCAAGTTCCGGATGGGCCGGTAATTATAAAGAATATCCTGTTTTTACAGAAAGTGAACGTTGGTTTAAGATTCCGGATGGTACTTTTAATGGTGGATTTACCACTTCTGGTGTCAGTGGTGGAGCCCAAGCTGTGAAAGTAATTGTTCCTCAAGGAAGCACATGGGTTATAGAAAATAGTAATCAATTTTCTGATATCACAGAAATTATAGTTGAGAATGGTGGAAAGATAGAGGTCGCTAAAAATGGGAGCCTGGTATTAACTCAAGCTTCTTATATAACTGTGATGCAGGGGGGAAGTATTGTTGGCGACAGAGGTATTCAGATAACAAATAGTTCGGCCGGGCGTACGAACTATAATGCCGGTACGATTGATTGTGACTTTTTGAAAATTGATGGAGGTGGAAGTGGAGTTGATTTTGTGAATTATGGAACACTTAAACTGAATTCTTATAATGCTTCTACCAATGGTACCACATTGATAAATCATGGAACGATTGAAGTTGAAAATATAGATGGTAACAACAATACTAATATTAAAAACGGTTGTTATCTGAAGGCAGGAAAATTACAGTTTGGTACACTTGTTATGGGAAATACTTCCGAAGCTATTTGCAAAGAATTGACGGGTAATGGAAATGATAATAATATCGTGATGGAAGCACAATCCATATTGACTTGTACGGGCAAAGCTAATTTATTCAGAACAGTTACCGGTCCGACACAAGGAACTGCCTTATTAAGAATTCATACAATAGACAATACTTCCGGTTTGGCTTATTCTAATTCAAAAGTAACGAATAATATTATTTGTGAAATAACGGATCAAACATCTAATGGTAAAAATCAATGGGAATGGAGTTCTTTTGATTGGCTGACAAATAAAGGATTGCAGCAAGGTGCTACCTATTGTAACCCGGGTAAAGCCGAATTTATACTTTCTGCTGACGGTGACTGTATTAAAGAAGGATATAACTCTGATGAAGAACCGGATGATGTAGAGATCCGATATGCGATTTATTCTTATGCTTTCGAAGATAACTATCCGAAAGCAGGCGATTACGATTTCAATGATATTGTGTTGAATGTAACTTTGCCTGCAGCCGGTAATGACGTGAAAGAACTGAAATATAAAATCGACCTTCGGGCGGTTGGTGCCGTGAAACAATTAGGTGCTGGTTTGAGAATACGAGGAATAGACAAAAATAATGTAGAAGAGGTAAGTTTTGGTGCAGGCGCTGCTCAACGTACTGGTTCATTAAATTCCGGGATATTTGAAAATGCATCTTATGAAACGAATGGTAATGAACTTGTGATTCCTTTATTTGGAGACGCACATTATATATATGGATATACAGGAACACAACGTCCCATGTTGAATACAGGGAATGCTAGTACCCCTCTGACCGATATATACACTCTTGAAGTGAACGTCAAACTTAAGAATGCAATATCTGTCCCTAGTGTGACAGATGGTTTGGACTTCTTCATTGCTTATCAAGGGATAGGTCAAAAGAGAACGGAAATCCATTTGACTCATTTTAATTCGGCTACGGCGAATGGGCAATTGGCAGATAATGAAGTGCTCGAAGTAATCAAGGCAGTTAATAATACTTGGGCTCTTTGCGTTCCTGATAAATTTGCTTATCCAACAGAAACAACAGTGATAACGAATGCATATTCTAAATTTGCAGATTGGGCACACGATCAGAGCTCAGCCACAGATTGGTATAAGACTGTTAGTAGTGACAAGGTGGTTCAGTACTAAACTTTTCGTCATCTCTATACTTTTTACATAAAGTTTTAGAATCCCTGATTATACTGACGATTGTTTGTGTAATCAGGGATTTTGCTATCTCACATGTTTTGTTATTTCTCTCTGTTAGCAAGCAAAAACCTTTAAAATGCTGAAAATTTTGCTTGTTTTGTACAAAAGCACCGTGTTTTTATCGGAAAAGCATCGTTATATTTGTGAAAAACATAAGGATAAAGTAAGCAAAAGATGCGGATAATGTCACCAAAAGCTATGGATAGAGTAAGCAAACCATTGGGATAGTGTCGCTATGTCGTAAATATTGTTAGTATTTTCTACTTTCTTTCCATTGATTTTTCTACTTCGGTCTTTGATAATGATAAATAGAAAAGAATA
>ULUX01090606.1_pt1 | contig 11709 bp, 10 predicted proteins | sample 1958961 | NCBI WGS metagenome assembly ULUX01 (sample SAMEA4835773, study PRJEB28245) | human gut metagenome | biome: gut microbiome; material: fecal sample | place: Denmark | collected 2008 | reverse complement strand
GCAGGGATAAAGATTCTTGAGCCGTTGTAAAGAACGATTACGCCGCCCTTAACTGCCTCAGTAACCTTGCCGGAGAGAACCTCCTGTGACTCTGCCTTTTCTTTGAGCTCTTCCCAACCCTTCTGTGCATCTACTCTGCGCTTTGAAAGCATGATAGTGCCTTCCTGATCATTGGTCTTCATAATAAGAAGCTCAATAACATCGCCTACTTTAACTACATCTTCGGGTCTTGCGTTAGGATCGTTTGAAAGCTCTGAAGCAGGAATAAAGCCTGTCTGCTTTCTGCCGACATCTACCTGAACTTCGTTGGGAGCTATGCTCAGAACTGTGCCCATTACCCTCTCGTTTGTATTAAAGTTTTTGAGGGACTCCTCAAGCATCTCCTCAAAAGATGGTTCAAAATTTGTTTCACCGGATTTTACTTCACTCATTGTATCCAGTACCTCCTTTATTATCCTTGCAGGCGTTGAAGCACCCGCAGTTACGCCGATTGATTCGGCAACCGAAACCTTGTTTAAATCAAGCTCGGCAGCGGTTTCAATGAGAACCGTGTTCTCACACTGTCTTTTGCATATATCAAAAAGCTTTCCCGTGTTGGAGCTGTGCCTGTCACCGATTACAACCATAAAGTCGGATTCGGCGGCAATCTGAGAAGCTTCGGTTTGCCTAACTTGCGTAGCATTACATATTGTATCAAATATTTTTGCATTTGTACATAGCTTTTTTATCTTTTTTACACATTTTTTCCATTCTTGTGTGTCAAATGTTGTCTGTGCGACAATTTGCACCTGTTTATTATTCTCTTTTAGAATATTTGGCAATAAATCATCAAGCTCTGCCTCGTTGTTAAATGTGTAACAATCACTTGCACAATGACCTATTATACCGCAAACCTCGGGATGATTTTTATTTCCTGCAATCAAAACAACATCATTTTCAGGGTTTGTGTTTGATACAATCTTGTGAATTTTTTTAACAAAAGGACACGTTGCGTCCTCAAAGTTAATTCCTCTTTTTACAAGAGAATCAATAACGCTTTTTTCAACTCCGTGTGAACGGATTACAAGCGTTGTATCGTCAGTAAGCTCGTCAACTGCTTTAACGGGAGTGCATCCTCTTTTTTCAAGCTCATGAACCATTTCCATATTGTGGATAATAGGTCCGAGGGTTGCAACCTTTATTCCTTTTTCAAGCAGTTCATTTACGATATTGATTGCACGGTTGACGCCGAAGCAGAATCCTGCAGAATCAGCCTTTTTTATACTCAATTAAATCCTGCTCCCTCATTCTTTTGATTTCGTCCATGATCATGGTTGTTGCACCTTTAAGCTCCCGTCTTCCGCTGTCCGGAGTAAGTCCGAGCTTTTCGGGTGTGAGAGGTTTGCCGAAGTGGATAACTCTCTTTGCAAATATATGCTTTTTGTTGCCTACAATTGTGATGCAGGCAGGCACAACAGGGACCTGCATCTGCTGTGCAACAAGAGCACATCCGCTGCGGGGACGCATAAGTTCGCCTGTTTTAGAACGACCACCCTCAATAAAAATTGTCATAATCTCGCCGTCACGGATAAGGTCTTCGCCTGTCTTGATAGCCTTGCCGTCACCTGCACCCCTTTCAACGGGGAATGCACCGAGCGCACGGATTAACGCACCGAAGAATTTATTTTTAAAAAGTTCAATTTTTGCCATAAAGAACAGTCTGCGCTTTTTCTGCGACAAACCGAGAAGAACCGGATCTGAATTTGATATATGGTTACTTGCAATAATCATGCCTCCCACAAGCGGAAGCGGCTCTTCAATTATAGTTTTATATCTGTACAAAAGTTTGAAAACAGGCTTGCAGACAGCTTTGCCGACTGCATAAAGTGCCTTTGACTGACCCATCAGATATTCTCCTTTATAACGGAAATTATTTTTTCAACCGACTGCTCAAAATCAAGCTCTGTTGTGTCAACGGTAACGCAACCCTCGGCAGGCTTGAGCGGAGCTGTTTTGCGGTGAGTATCGTTGTAGTCACGAGTTATTACATCGTTTAAAATGTCGTCGTATTTTACATCCATACCCTTTTCAACAAGCTCCTTATATCTTCTTTTGGCTCTTGCCTCGGGGGACGCTGTAAGAAAAATTTTAACCTGTGCATCGGGCAGAACAACAGTGCCGATATCTCTGCCGTCCATAATTACATCATGCGTCTTTGCCATATTTCTCTGCAAATCAAGAAGATATGCTCTTACAATCGGTATGGCAGAAATTTTTGACGCCATCATTGATGCCTCCGGAGTTCTGATGAGTCCGGACACATCTTCGTTGTCAAGCAGAACAATCTGCTCGCCCTTTTCATTGAATGTTAGGTCAACTGTGATTTTTGAAAGCAAATCCTTTACCGCATTTTCATCTTCGGGAGCTACGGAATTTCTTGTTGCCGACAGACCGATTGTGCGATAAAGCGCTCCTGTATCAACATAAATACAGTCAAGTGCCTTTGCAACTCTTTTTGCAATTGATGATTTACCTGCTCCTGCAGGACCGTCCAAAGCGATTGCTATTGACATAAATTACATCCTTTCAATCAAATATATTATGTATAATCAAATCAGATATATGCACTGTTTTCTCCGGCAAGCCGTCCGGTACTCCATGCAATCTGGAGATTAAAACCGCCTGTGTAGGCGTCGCAGTCGATTACTTCACCTGCAAAGTACAGACCGCTTACAAGCTTGCTTTCCATGGTTTTCGGGTTGATTTCGGAAGTTTTTACACCGCCTGAGGTTATGATTGCCTCCTCAATCGGTCTGAAACCGCTGATTTCAACCGTAAAGCATTTGAGAATTTCACAAAGAGCGTGTCGCTCCTCTTTTGTAATTGAATTACACTTTTTGTCAAAGGGAACTCCCCAGCGTTTGAGAACGGGAACTATGATTTTTCTCGGCAAAAGCTTTGAAAATGCGTTTGAAACATCACGGTTTGAATTCTCTTTGAAATCGTTCTGAATACGCCTGTCGAGGTGTTCAAAATCAAGTGCCGGCTTGAGGTCAATTTCCGCAATATAACGGTCGGGCTGAATATCACGGATGTGCGAGCTTGCCGATAAAATCATCGGACCGCTCATTCCGAAATGTGTAAAAAGCATTTCGCCGAAGTCGCTGTAAACAGTCTTTTTACTGTTCTTATCAACTATTCTGAGCGCAACATTTTTGAGGGCAAGTCCTTGCATATCCTTGCATTGTTTATCACTGGAGGTAAACGGCACGAGTGACGGTTTGAGCGGAACGATTGTGTGTCCTGCCTGTTTTGCAAGTGTATAGCCGTCACCTGTTGAGCCCGTAAGCGGATAGCTTTTACCGCCGCAACAGATAATTACGCTGTCGGCATAGTAGGTATTTTCTTCACACTTAACACCTATAACGGCACCGTCCTCAAGAATAAGAGCGTTTGCCGTATCACACACTATTTTACAACCCGATTCAACGGCATAATCATGCATTGTATCAACAACATCAACCGATTTGTCGGATGCGGGGAACACACGATTTCCCCTTTCGGTCTTTGTTTTAAGTCCTTTGGATTCAAAAAATTCGATTGTATCCTCGGGAGTAAATGCATTGATTGCAGAATAGAGAAATCTTCCGTTTACGGGAACATTATTGATAAAAGTCTGCACATCGCAGTTATTGGCAAGGTTACACCTTCCTTTGCCCGTTATCATAATTTTCCTGCCGACACGCTTGTTCTTTTCGATTATCGTAACTGATGCACCATAGAGCGCCGCAGTTGCACCCGCCATAAGACCTGCCGCACCTGCTCCGATTACCACAACTTTTTTACTTATCATCATCTTCTATATTACCCATTATTTCTCTGTCACGGTTGGTGTAAACTCCGTCACGGTTCCACACAAGCTCAAGTCTGCGGAATGTGTCGGAAACCTCATCTTTCTTTTTAAGCACGGTTGCAACAATAAGAGCGTTGATAAGACTTAACGGTGCAACAAGTGAGTCTACAATTGACGCCATATCGCTTCTTGCAATAAGCACGGAATCGGCACTCTGAACAAGAGGAGAAACCATACTGTCCGTGATTGCAATTGCGTGAGCGCCTCTTGAACGGGCAAAGTCCATTGCCTCAACCGACATTGAACTGTAACGGGGAAATGAAATACCGATCATAACATCTTTGTCGGTGATTCTGAAAATCTGTTCAAAGGTTTCGGTTTGACTGCCGCTTGTGATAACACGCACATTGTCAAAAATCATTTCAAAATAGTACGCAAGGAAGTTTGCGATTGCGGCTGTTGAACGCACACCGAATATGTAAATACGCTCTGCCTTGCAAATTTCATCAACTGCACGGGCAAAATCCTCATGAGATGTTTCTTCAATTGTTCTGCGGATTTTATCGATATCCTGATTAAGAACGCTGTCAAGCACATTGTTATTGCCGATACGGTTTGAGGTAACTTCAATACGCTGAACAGATGTGAGCTTGTTGCGAATCATCTCCTGCATTGCTTTTTGAAGCTTAGGGTAGCCGTCATAGCCGAGCTCGGTTGCAAAACGAACAACCGTACTCTCGCTGACTCCGACAGTTTCACCAAGCTTTGATGCGGTCATAAATGCCGCCTTATCGTAATGCTCTTCAATAAAAAGAGCAATTCTTTTTTGGCCCTTTGAGAGGGAATTCATCATTAAATCTATTCTTGTGAGCAAATGAGTAATCATTTTTTTAATATCTCCCGTTATAAATAGTAAAACAGACACACTGTCTTAACCAATTCATTTTAACACAAGAACTTGCAATTTACAATAAGATATAAATTAAATTATTGTAAATTTTACGAAATTATGAAATATGCGTCGGTTTATGTTGCAATAATAAATGTTGTATGGTAAAATTGTTTAATAGAAAGCAAATGACGGAGTTGATAAAAATGATAGCAGTTATTGATTACGGCGCAGGCAATATCCGCAGTGTTTACAAAGCGTTAAAGCATATCGGCTGTGAATGTGTGATTACAAGAGATAAAGACGAAATTATGAATGCAGACGGTGCTGTTTTGCCGGGTGTCGGTTCGTTTGGCGATACAATGGACACAATGAATTCATACGGCATTAAAGACACGGTTATTGAGTACATAAACAGTGAAAAACCGTTTTTAGGCATTTGTCTTGGACTTCAGCTCCTCTTTCCCGAAAGTGAAGAAAGTCCAAATGTAAAAGGTCTTTCGGTTTTTGACGGTACAATCACAAAGATTCCGTCAGGCAAAGGCTTAAAGATTCCGCACATCGGTTGGAACAGCCTTAAAATCAATGAAAAGAGCAGACTTTTCAAAGGCATCGAACAGAATGCATACGTTTATTTTGTTCACTCATATTTTTTGAACGCAAGCGACAGGAGCATTGTTTCGGCTCAGACGGAATACGGTGTTACGATTGACGCCGCTGTTGAAAAAGGCAATGTTTTTGCAACTCAGTTTCACCCCGAAAAAAGCGGCAAAACGGGACTTAAAATTCTCAGAAATTTTGCTGACATTGTAAAAGGCAGGGAGGAATAAATATGTACGCAAAAAGAATAATTCCGTGTCTTGATGTAAAAAACGGCAGAGTTGTAAAAGGTATGAGTTTTGTAAATCTTGTTGACGCAGGCGATCCCGTTGAATCTGCAATGCAGTATGACAAACAGGGTGCTGACGAGCTTGTATTTCTCGACATTACCGCATCAAGCGATTCAAGAAACATCACCATTGACATGGTTGAAAAGGTTGCAAATTCAATCTTCATTCCGTTCACGGTCGGCGGCGGTATCAGAAGCGTTGAAGATTTCAATGTTCTGCTCAGAGCCGGCGCAGACAAGGTGTCCGTAAATTCAGCCGCTGTTCATCGTCCCGAACTCATCAGCGAGGCGGCATATAAATTCGGCAGTCAGTGCGTTGTCGCCGCTATAGATGCCAAGAGAAACGGCGACAGCTGGGAAGTTTATGTGAACGGCGGAAGAACTCCTGTCGGTATGGATGCAATTGAATGGGCTGTAAAATGCGAAAAACTCGGTGCGGGAGAAATTCTCCTTACAAGCATGGACGAGGACGGTCAGAAAAAAGGCTATGACATTGCGCTTACAAGAGCAGTTTCCGAAAAGGTGAACATTCCCGTAATTGCAAGCGGCGGTGCGGGCGCACTTGAGCATTTTTATGATGCTTTTACAGAAGGCAAGGCTGACGCAGTCCTTGCGGCATCACTTTTTCACTTTGGTGAAATTCCGATTCCCGAACTTAAAAAATATCTCAACAAAAAAGGAATTCCCGTAAGGCTTTAATTTACATACAAGGTTTATACAAAAGGCGGTTATGCAGAATATGCACAACCGCCTTAAAAGTTTTTAAGATTAAATTTTATCGTTTAAGCAAGGTTAGCTATGATTTTCTGAATCAATGTTGCATCTGTAATCTCAATAATGCCGTTACCGTTTACATCGGCAATCTTCATTGTTTCTGCGTCAAAATCTTCAAGCTTTACGATGTATTTCTGAACAAGTGTTGCATCAACAACAGTTACACTGCCGTCACGGTTAACATCGCCTTTAAGAGTTTCATCCGATGAAGACGAACCTACAACGAATGTCTTTGTTGACTCTGCCTTGTTGCCGTTTGCATCAACTGCAACCACACCGATTGAATATGTGCCGTCAGCCGACGGAGTCCATACACATGAATCTGTGTTTGAGTTCTGAACTGTTTCACCGTTAACTGTGAATGAATAAGTTACATCACCTGTAGCGTGATAGCTTTCTGCCAAAAGTGTGACAGGTGTGCCTGCACTCTGTCCCGAATTGAGGTTTGCACCGAAGTTAACCTCAAACGGAGCTTCGTTTACTTCTGTGTCAGGAAGAAGCGCACCGATTCTTGCAAGCGGAACTGTGATATTGTCAATATCTTCTTTCTCGTGTGAGGTTGAAGGATCGTAGCTGTACTCAAGATTTGCCTGATCGAGCATTGAGGGATCATGCGGAAGTGTATCCATACCCGATGTGCCGTATGTGAGAATCTGCATTGCACCGATACCCTGTGTTTCAATGTAGCTGCGGTCAATACCTAAAGTATTGAGCGGAACTGCAATTTCGTAAACATAGCCGTATGAGTTCTTGTAACCTTCATCGAAGAAGTCAACCCAGTTTGCGTTCATATCGAGGTTATCTCCTGATACTCTTGAACCCTTTGGAGCGTTGATGCCAAAGAGTGATGTACTCTTTGTTCCGTTAGCGTATTTGATTTTAAATCCGTTTTTATTGTCCTGAGCCTGAAAGCTTGTTACACCGATCGGAATTCTTGTGTCATAGTTGAACATATATGTTCCGTCTGTGTCCTGAGTATCCGCCTTGAAGATTGAAGCGCCGCCGTTTGAGTTGTTGGAGTCAAAGGCAATAAGTGTGTCTACATGAGTTGTAAAGCCTGTGCCTCCGTCTTTTGCAGTACCGTTTGTGCAACCCCATACGAACGGATTGGTATACACAGAACCATCCTTGTTTGTACCTACTGCCTTGCCTGTTGCCTGCTTTGCAGGGTCAATTGACAGAGCAAGATACATAGGAATACTGTTTCTCCACGGGCGAGCCTCATTTGATGCGGCAAAGTTGTCCTCGGGAGAAGTTATGTATGTTGTGTTAGCCATTTCAAGCAGGAAATAAAGATTATCGTCGTCCCATGCACTGTAGAGAGCATAAGCATCCCACGGCTGTTCATGCATTGAAGAAGGCATATAAACTCGGGGATCATCGTTTGCAACACCCTGAGCAATAATCATTGAGCTGTCCCAGTCGCTTAAATCACCGTCAACAGAGATTGTCTTATGCTTGCCAAGCTGCATTTCAGGGTTTGTGCCGTAATAGCCGCTCTCAGGCTCTGTTGTGTGGCCGTCTGATTTAGCGGAGAAAGTTGTCTTTGACGCTGTAAAAGTCTTTTTGAAGGTATATGTCTGCTCCGTTTCAACCCCGTCTGCACCTGTTGCATAAAGTGTAAGCGTAACTTTTGAATTGCCGATTTTACCCTCGCCGACTTTTACCGAATCGCCGTTTGCAAACTCTTTCTTAGCTGAACCGTCAACTGAATAATAGCCCTTGTCGGCATTCTTTAACGCAAGCTTTACATCAAGTGATTCTGTTGAAAAAGCCGTATTGTTTGCTGTAAGTGTGTAACCGTAAGCGTGATTATCAGGCTTGCCGTAGTCAATCCACTGCTTTTCGGCTGTGAGCATTTTGCATTCGCCGGCATTGAGTGAAAGACCTGCTGCCTCAGGATACTGCTCCTTGCCGTTGCCTTTTTCAAGACCGTTGTTGAAGATGATTTTTTCCGATTTAAAAGAAGACGCAAAGCTTGCCTTATAAAGACCGCTGTCCTCTTTTGTCATAAGCTCTCCCGGCCATTCGGCATTTTCCTTTGTGCCGTATGCGTAAACATAAACGTCCTTCCATCCGTACTTTGAGTTGTCAAAGTACGCCTCTGAACCTGACGATGTTGCTGCCGAAACACCACCTGCCGACACGACAAGTGCTGAAAGCACCATGAGTGCGGCAAGAACAATGCTCGTGATTTTTCTTGTTCTTTTCATTTTGATTCCTCCATTTCATAATTGTGGGCAATGTGATTGTTTTTATTATAGCATTTTGCACTTGTTTTTTCAATTCATTATCACATTTTTGTTTCTTTGTACAAGTTATTGTGCAAAGTTTTGTAGGCTTAATTAAATAAAGCTTATTTTTGACTATATCGCAACATATTTTGACTATAAAAAATCCGCTGACATAAACTGTCAGCGGATTTAATGTTTTTCAAAAACAATATTTGAATAATCAGTTTTCTTTTCTGTAGAAAGGTTCAACACCCTTTACTGCATTTTTGGCAAAATCCATTGAATACGGCATCATTGAAAGCTGGATTTCATCGTCAAGGAACGGATTTGCAACCTTGCTGATTGCATCGAATGTGCTTTCCATATCACCGAAGAAATCAACCACAATGAAGTAGCTCTTTTGACCGTTCTGCTCAATCAAGCGAAGATATGCGGCATTTACTGTCGGCTCTGTGCTGAAATGATTAATAAGAGCAGCCATAAGATCAATCGGATATTCTTTAGGCTCGCCGAGACTGATTGGTGAACCCGGCTCGATTGTCTGATTTTTGAGTTTCATATAGTCCTTCTGCTGTTTGAAAGAATGAACCATCTGTTTCGGGAATGTTACGCTCTTTCCGAAAGGATTGATTACAAAGCCCTTTACATCAGCCTGGGGATCCATTACCATCTGGGCAATGCTGTCAAAATCTGTAACAACCTTCTGTGCGTTTTGAGTGTCCTTCCACTTGAAAAGTTCGTCTGTGTCCGTAAACACACCGAAAAACTTTTCTTTGTTGCCGTTTTCAAGAAGTCTGAACTGAACCTGGGTTGACTGCTGCATAACAGTCTGACCGTTGGTTGTCTTAGCCTCTGTCTTTGGTGTTACCTTTGCAGGGAGAATGAATTTCGCCTTCATAACCTCATCAATCATCTTGTTGATGTTTTCGGTTGTGTTGTCATCCTGCATCTTTTCAATAGCGGCTACGAGGTTTGGATTCTTGATTTCCTCTGCCGGCACTTTGCTTCCTTCCATTTTTGCGCCTTTAAGTTCGCTCATGCTTTGTTACCTCCGTTATTCTGCTGTATGATTTTTGTCGGGAAATACTGCAAATCGTCGGATACTTCACCGTCGAAGAAAATAAAATTCGGTGAATTTAAATCTCTTTTGATTATACAGTCGTATGTTCCGTCTTTTTCTTTTTGTTTCTGCACCGATGTGTGGTTTTGCATTACAGACATCGGTGCAAGCATAGCATGAAATTCATCTTTTACATATAAGTGAATTCAAGTCTTTCGTAAGTTTTGACGCCTTCGGCATTTTCCGCACGAAGCTCAAGCTTTGAAACATCGCTGTCACCGTGCTTGATTGTTACTTTGTCACCGTCTTTGTACGAAACAGCCTTTCCGCCGTCAAGGGAATATGTGGCATTATCTGTGTTTGAACAGGTGAGAGTTACCTCGTATGTATCATCGCTGTATGTGAACTCTGTTTTTGAGTCAACACCCACGCTTGCAGGTCTTGCATATTCAGTGTATCCCTCATTGTAAAGAACTACAACTGAATTTTCAGGGATATCCGTATCACAGGTAATCTTACCGTTTTTAACAGTATATTCGGTTTTGCGGTCAACACGGTCAACATATGTTCCGTCAGCAAGATTTGTTTCAAAATCAACCTTGAGAGCATCATTTGTATTGACAATTACAGCTCCCTTTGTGCCTCTTTCAATCATAAGAGCAGTTGAGTCAAGGTTAGGATTAACGAGATTTTCGTCTTCACCTTTCATTGCTGTTCTGAAGAAATTCACTGCGGAAACACGGTTGTCCTTGTACATATCGTCACCCTGTGTGCCGATTCGGTTCATGCCCCATGAATTGTCGATTGAACTGTTATACGGACGGTCAAAGAAGAGCGGTGTTCCGTCTTTTCTTGCCGTGATTATTGCCCAGCCGAGGACAACCTGTTCGCTATCGATATTGTTGTATGTGCAGTCGTTGATGTAGTTATCATGGGATTCAACCCATGTTACAATACTCGGGTCTGCATTGCCGATCCAGTAATCGGACACAACAGCCGTGTCGATATTGCCGCTTGCAATTCCCGAACGAATTTTACTGCCGTAGGTGCTTGATGTGGTTCTGCCGATTTCCTTTATATAGTCGGCAAGTCTGTCATTGTCGCCCTGAAGCACTTCGCCGTAGATAAAAAGATTTTCTGCGTTATCAACTTCTTTTGTTGCTTTTTCCCAGAAGTTATTTTTAAAGCCGTCATCTTCTTTTGGATCATCGGAAAGTCCGATATGCTTTGCCGTGTCATATCTGAAACCGTCGGCACCGCAGGCAATACAATCGTTAATGTAATTAAAGAAATACTTTTGAAACGAAGGTCTTTCCGTGTTGATGTCGGGAAGTCCTCCCATCTCATGCGTGGTGCAGGCAAGTCTGTCGCCGAAATCATTAAGGGGCGTTCTGCCCTCCTTGTGATAAAGGGTTTCAAGACTTCCGCCGCCGGCCTCAATAAGATCTTCGCTTACCTCATCGGTTGCCGGAGTAGTGTGGTTTGCAATTACATCGACAATAACCTTTATACCATACTTATGGGCCTCATCGCACATTGCCTTAAATTCATCACGAGTACCGAGCTGATAATTACCGATTTTGAAATCAGTCGGCTGATAGTGATAGTACCACTTTCCGTTGCCGTAAAGATCCATACCGCCGTCTTCGCCCTCAAGACACTCGTTAATCGGAGATGTCTGCACAGCCGAAAAACCTGCTGCGGCAATATCCCCCATTGACTCCTTTATTGTGTTGAAATCCCAACAAAATGCTTGAAGAATCGCACCATCAGCCACCTTGTCGGCTGTTTTGTAGTCAATTGACGCCGGCTGAGTTTGCGAGCAACCCGTCCCCGACACTGCAACGGCAGTAATCATAAGAGCCGAAAGAATTCCTGCTGATATTTTTTTAAACATAATTCACCATCTTTCTATTTTAACTTACTTGAGATACAGTATAACATAAATGATATGATTTTTAAATAGTTTTTGGCATTTTTGCCATATTTTTTTATTAAAACGCCAATAATGACACAAACTATGTTTTTGAG
>ULUX01091606.1_pt1 | contig 11802 bp, 20 predicted proteins | sample 1958961 | NCBI WGS metagenome assembly ULUX01 (sample SAMEA4835773, study PRJEB28245) | human gut metagenome | biome: gut microbiome; material: fecal sample | place: Denmark | collected 2008 | reverse complement strand
AAGAAAGACACGCTATAAGCGTGTCTTTCTTTTTGGTGGAGCAAGGCGACCCAAAAACAAACCCGTCCCCTTCCTCTGTCTTGTCCAAAAGTTCATCATCAATTGTTACAGGTTTGTCACCAGAATTAAAGAAAATAACTAATTTGTCATCGTAAAGATAAATTGCGTTCACGAACACATTAACCAGAGTTTTCCGATAACTTATATCATCAGCATTTCCCTTTTGTAGCTGGGATAGAAAGAATTTTACCTCTGTAATAGTCAACGATACGGTACTTGCCTTTTCTATGGCATACTCACTTTTGAGCGTGTCCGCTTCTGTGCAGAGACGGGAAACCTCCGTATACAGAGATTTTCTGACGCTTTCAATCTCACACTCAGAAATGGCGTTCATCAAATTGCGTTGCTTGCGTTCATTCTCCCGCATGAGCTTTTCAAGACGCTTAATGCCAGAGGTGTCTTTTTCCCGCTCACAGAGGGCAACGACTTCCCGCGCGATTTTATCAATATTTGCCGGGGTCAACTGCTTGCGGCATTCTTCTATAACGATGTCCTCAATATAATCCTTCTGGACGGCCTTTTTGCTACACTGCTTTCTTTTGGCATTGTTGCACTTGTAATAGTAATAGGCCCGGCCCGTGTGGGAATATCCCTTGATCCCGGTCATCATGTCACGGCAGTGACCGCAAAATAGTTTGGTGGTCAAAATATACTCTTGCTTTGCTTTTGAGCGGGCAGGGGCTTTTTTGTTTTTGAGCATCATTTCCTGCACTCGATAAAAGAGATCATCCGGCACAATGCGGGGCATACCGCCGGGAATTTCCTTATCCTTATAAGTATATATGCCGATATACCGCTTATTCTGGAGAAGTTTTCGCAGACTGTTTTTGTTGAACGGAACGCCGCGAGATGTTTTTACTCCCTGATTGTTCATCAATTCACATATCTGCGCTACGGTTTGTCCGCTTGCGTATAGCTCAAAGATTTTCAGCACAATGGGAGCAGTTTCTTGATCTATAACAAAGTGCTTATCGGGAGCGACCTTAAATCCCAGGGCGATATTTCCGCCGGTGCAGAGGCACTTTTCAGCGTTTAAGTCCATTCCACGGCGTATCTTCTGGGCCAGCTCCGCTGAGTAGTATTCCGCCATAGATTCAAGCAGACCTTCCACAAGGATACCGCTTGCATCATCTGTTATGTTTTCACGGGCGGATAGCACCCGGACACCATTTTTCTTGAGTTTCGCCTTATATGTTGCGCTGTCATAGCGATTGCGGGCAAAGCGGTCAAGCTGATAGACGAGGACATATTGAAAACTCTTTTTTGCGCTGTCATCAATCATTCTCAGAAAGTCCGGGCGGGCGTCCGTTGTTCCAGAAATCGCGCGGTCAATATATTCGCCGACAACGGTATAGCCGTTCTTCTCCGCAAATTCATAGCAAGTCTTTAGCTGCCCCTCAATGGATTGCTCCGTTTGATTGTGAGACGAAAAGCGAGCATAAATGACGGCGTTCACATGATCCACCCTCTTTCTTTTTCTGTATCTTTCAAAAAGTTGTAGTATGAAGTTAAATTATTTACCGTTGGGAATTTTTTGGCTGTAACATACAATGGCATACATTGGCTATTGAATTTTTCGAGGAAGGGGTTTGTGTGCAGTTGTCCTGTTACGGTTTGCTGTGTTTTGGTTTCAATTCTGTTTTTCATGCGACCGCATTTTTGAAGGATATTCCTCACTGCTTGTTCACAGGACAACGGAGTTTTACCACCCACAATATTCCCGAAACAAGGACTAACTCTGTCACAGTATTCTTTTTTGAGGGTTTTTGTTGCAAACCATTTTCCACAATGCTTGCACCTTACCAGCTTGTATTCATGATATGCGTAATAATACAAAGCAGCTACCATAACTTCTGAGACAGTTTTAAGCCCTTCAAAACGCATACCGTCCATGCCCCTTATCTTTATTGGCAAGTAGTTGACGGTCATCCCTTTGGCTATTCGTAAATCTTCAATATCTTTGAGTGTCGGTGCTATTACGCTTCTACCATCAATATAAGAGATCAAATCATAAAGGCTTGTTCCGATCTCTCGGCAATGAAACATATAGGGCGAAGTTGGTTTCGGCTCTCCTTTAACTCCACTCACCACATGGGTAATAATACGCCTGGCCATTTCCTCTTGGGTAAAGTTGGGAAAATTAGCTTCCAGCCTGGAATATACAAGCCCGAAGAAGTTGACAGTTTCATTTGTCCACCTACCGCCTGTCTCTCTGTTCTCTACGACCACATTATCCGCAGTAATAGATATATTTAGCATTGTGAATATCCCCCTCCCGCCAGTAAATGTTTCCTTTCACGTAAATTTTACCATAACATTTTTACCATGTCAACCTCAATTGTTGCTGATACACTGGAAACAGAACAAGGGAAGCGCGCGCTCCATGTTCAGACTTTCTGAAAGGAGTTTCTACGATGAAAAATGCTGAGATCAAGCGGACAATTTGGGAAAGTCGCTTTCGCCAGTATGAGATTGCTGAAGAAATCGGCATATCGGAGTACACTTTCTGTCGGTGGTTTCGCAGAGAACTGTCCGAGGAGCAGAAGGAGCAAATCCTAAACGCGATTACAGCCCTCAGGGCGGGCGAAAGCAATGCCTGACCCCCTGGACATCAAAACCGTTGGAGGGGCCGTTATGAGCGATGAACAGGCAAAAGTCTTTGCGCTCTCAATCTCTGCGGCAGTAAAGGCTTATATCAAAGCTCATCAAGCAGAGTTTGAGGCGTGGGCAAAGGAGCATTCCGAAACAAATGATTTTGAATCGAGGTAATGATATGAACACAAACGGAAAAACCCGCCCCGGTGCTGGAACACCGGAACGGGCGACGGAAACGGCGGCTTTTGGCGAGGCAACTATTTCCTGCAATCATTCTACCACGGCGGCGGCGGGCCGTCAACGAAAAGCATCCGAGTTTCTAAGCCACGGACGGGAGAACGCTGTCCCGCTCCGACACCTAAAAAAACTGCTGGAGGTTGACGGACGAACCGTCCGCCTGATGATTGAGCGGGAACGCCGGGCCGGGACACCAATTTGCGCCGATAACGCAACGGGGTATTTCTTACCCAGCACGGCAGACGAAAAGGCCGCTTGTGTCCGCTCCATGCGCCACCGGGCCAGAGAAATTATGAAAACGGCAAGGGCCATTGAACAAGCCGAGGGGTGATACCATGCCAAAGGGGAAAAGCCTGTTGCGGCGTCAGGCTGAATACTACACTAAAAATATGGGCTTGAGGGTATTCCCCTGTAACGGAAAGATACCGGCAACCACACACGGCTGCAAAGACGCTACCACAGACCCGGCCAAAATTGCGGAGTGGTGGGGCGGCGGCAGTACATACAATGTCGCTATCGCCACCGGAAACGGCCTTGTGGTTCTGGATGTGGACACAAACCATGATGCGGGAAAATACGGAGACGAAACCCTTGCAGATCTGGAGCGACAGCATGGGAAACTACCCGACACATGGACATGCTTAACCGGCGGCGGTGGTGTTCATTACTATTTTGCTTGCGATGACCCGGCCTTGACCGTGGGGGCTGGATTTGCTCCCGGCCTGGACTATCGGGGGGAGGGCGGCTATGTGATTGCCCCGCCGTCTATCCATCCGTCTACCGGGCGGGCCTATGAGTGGGAGGCCAGCAGCACACCGACAAGCGTACCACTTGCCACTCTCCCCGACTGGCTCCACCGGCTCATGCTCCGGGGCAAGAGGGACAAGCCCAAACAGGCAAAGAGCAAGGAGGCCCCCGGAAAAATCACAGAGGGGCGGAGGAATGAAGAAATGTTCCATCTTGCCGCCTCTCTCCGGGCAAAGGGGCTGACTGTGGCGGAGATCACCGCCGCCATGATGGAGGCAAATAAGAGCCGGTGCGACCCGCCTTTGAGTAAGCAGGAGATTGAAACCATCTGCCAAAGCACAGGGCGCTACGAGCGCGGCCCAGTTGCCGCTAATACAGACAGCGTAAAGCCCCTGGACTACTCCGACGCCGGGAACGCCGCTGTTTTTTCCCGTGTGTATCGGGATGACCTGCTATATACCGATGCCCTGGGCTGGCTATGGTGGAATGGGAAACGCTGGGAGCGGGACGACCACAAGGCCACCGCCTGGGCGCTGGAACTTTCCGAAAAGATGTTGCAGGAGGCAAAAGAGGAAAACCGGGCGGCGTTACTTCAAGTGGCCGAGGCCACGGCAAAACATGCGGAAACAGGGGCGGCGGAGGATGCCGACGCGCTGGAAAAGGCGAAAGCCGACGCAGCAAGGGCAAAAGCGTATCTCACCCACGCAAAGAACAGCCGGAACGCCGTCCGCATTAAGAATATGCTGGAACTGTCTAAACCGGCCCTTGTTATCAAGGCGGACAAGCTTGACGCAAATCTGTTTGACCTAAACACCCCCGCCGGCATTGTGGAATTGACCACCGGGCGGCTACGCCCCCACGAGCGGGGAGCATATTGCAGTCAGATCACGCAGACCGGGCCGGACACCAAAGGGAGCGAGATGTGGAGCGCATTTCTTGACACCATTACTTGCGGTGACGGCAGCGTGAGGGGCTTTCTCCAGCTTGTGGCCGGTATGTCACTAATTGGGGCGGTTTACCAGGAGGGCATTATTATTGCCTACGGCGGCGGACGAAACGGCAAAAGCACCTATTTCAACGCCCTGGGCGCTGTCCTGGGAGACTATACCGGAAGTATCGACATTAAGGTGATAACCACCGACCGGGCCAACAAGGGGGCGGCCCTTGCCACCCTGCGAGGGCGGAGGCTGGTGGTCACTGGGGAATTGGAAGAACACCAGCGGTTGAGCGTTGCGACACTAAAGCAGCTTGCCAGCACAGACCGCCTTGTGATTGAAGAAAAATTCAAGCAGCCGGAGACGGTGAAACAAACCCATACACTTGTACTGTTCACGAACCATCTTCCCCGTGTCGGCTCCACCGACAACGGGACATGGCGGCGGCTGATCGTCGTACCATTCAACGCCACCATACCGGCAGGGACGGGCATACAGAACTATGCCGATGTGCTGGTGAAGGAGGCGGGCGGCGCTATCCTGTCATGGGCCATTGAGGGCGCGGTGAATTTTGTCCGCAACGGTTTCCGACTCCAGATCCCCGAAGTGGTGGAGGAGGCAACCGAGGCATATAGGGAGAGGGAGGACTGGTTGACAAACTTCATCAATGAAAGATGTATCAGAGAACCAAACGCCCGTGTGGGGGCCGCAGACCTTTACCGAGAATACAGAGAGTGGGCGGAAAGCACCGGCGATTATGTGCGGCGGCTTAACGACTTTGATACCACAATGGAGGCGGCGGGATTCCAAAAAATACGCCCAAAGAACAGAAAAGCGTGGCTGGGGTTACGGCTTGACTTGGAGGCAAAGTTCGGAAACCCTTACGCCGCAACGGTTTGAGGACTTGGGTTACGGCAGGTTACGGCTGAATACAAGTCTCCCTATAAGAAAAGGGTCATTTTCAATTTTTGAAAAGTATGTTTTTAACCGTAACCAGCCGTAACCCGCCCGTGGAAAGGAGGCGAGATATTGCCGGGTAAATCCTCCCAGCGCAAGGGCGCAGACGGCGAGCGGGAACTTGCCGCCCTACTCCGTGAGTATGGCTATCCTGTCGAGCGGGGTGGCTCTCTCTCCTTTGGTGAGGTGCCGGACTTGACCGGCCTCCCAGGGGTACATATTGAAGTCAAGCGCGTGGAGCGGCTGAATGTGCCGGAGGCCATGAAACAGGCCGTGAGGGACGCAGAGAAATTCCACGATGGAGCGCCCACCCTGTTCCACCGGCGCAGCCGTGAGCCGTGGCTTGTGACCATGTGCCTCCAAGACTGGATGAGCCTCTATGACCGCCAGAAAAGCGCAGAAACCGACGAAAGAAAGGGGTGATACCCATAATAACACCACGCAAAGAAAAAGCCCTGCAAGCCCTCCTGGTGAGCCGTACAAGGGCAGAGGCGGCAAAGGCCGCGGGGATAGGTGAAAGCACCTTGCGGGAGTACATGAAAGACCCGGAATTTTGCGCCGCATACAAGAGCGCCGCCGCCGGTATCATGGACGGGGCCACAAGGCAGTTGCAGCAGAACTTGACCGACGCTATTGACCGGCTGGGGAAGATTGTGGCCGACGATGAAGAAAACAGCATGGCCCAAATATCAGCGGCAAAGACCCTGCTTGACTACGGCTTGCGGTTTACCGAGTTTAACGACGTTTTGAAAGAAATGGAAACGGCTGGGGGTGATGAAGATGTACTATGACCGGCTACGGCAGAAGGTGAGGGCGGCAAGGGTAAAGGAGCGCCAGCGCCAAGAGGCCCGCGCCCTGCTGGACAGCCTGGACGTGTGCCAGCATATAGCGCCGGTATATATCCCGCTCCATGAGGACATAGAGGCCGGAGTACACCGCTATTACAATCTTCCCGGCGGGCGCGGCTCATGCAAATCCTCCTTTGCCTCCCTGGAGATCGTCAACGGGATAATGAAGGACACCACCGGCCACAGCAACGCGATTGTGTTCCGTCTTGTGGCCGGGACGATGCGGGAAAGCGTCTTTTCTCAAATCTCCTGGGCCATTGATACCCTGGGGGTGGGGCATTTGTGGCGGGGGACTGTAAGCCCCATGCGCTACGAGTACATACCCACGGGGGCGCAGATTATTTTCCGGGGGCTGGACGATGCAAGCAAGCTGAAATCAATCAAGCCGAAAAGGGGGACTTTCCGCTATATCTGGTTTGAGGAATTTTCGGAGCTGCCCGGCCCCAACTTCACCCGGAACGTGCTGCAATCCGTCATGCGCGGCCAGGGGGCGCAATTCGTAGTGTTTCGCACATTCAACCCGCCTATCAGCAAAAACAACTGGGCGAATGTATTTATACAGGAGCCAGACGAGCGGGCAACCACCCTATTGACCGATTATACCATGATACCCCCGGAATGGCTGGGGGAGGCGTTCTTGTATGAGGCGGAGCGGCTAAAGGAACTGAACCCGAAAGCATACGAGCATGAATATCTGGGACACCCCACGGGAACCGGCGGAGAAGTGTTCCCAAACCTGGAGATCAGAACCATCACGAACGAAGAAATCAACAACATGGAGTATATATACCAGGGCTTGGACTTTGGCTTTGCCGTTGACCCGGCGGCGTTTCTCCGTGTGTCCTATGACCGAAAGCACGACACTATTTTCCTGTTGGATGAAATTTATAAACGGGGCCTTTCTAATGCGCAGCTTGCCAGGGAGATAAAAGAGCGCGGCTATCATAGGGGAAAGGGCATGGGCTATATCTCCCCGACGTATGGCGTTATGAGTACGGAGAGCAAGCAACTCATTACGGCGGATTGCGCGGAGCCGAAAAGCATAAACGATATGCGGAATGAGGGCTTGACAGTGGTGGGCTGTCACAAGGAGCCGGGGTGTGTCGAATACCGCGTGAAATGGCTGCAACACCGGCGGATCGTCATTGACCCGGCCAGAACGCCGGAGGCATACCGGGAATTTGTGAATTACAGTTATGAAACGGATAAGGACGGGAATTTTCTCTCCCGCTTGCCCGACAAAGACAACCACACCATTGACGCCTGTGCCTATGCGCTGGATAGTCTGATATACCGGCGCGGCGTGTCTGCATAAGGGGGTGAGAATGTGGCTTATATGCGTATTTATTGCGGCTATTGCGGCCAGAAATGGGAGGTGTACGAGCGGGACAACTGGAACAGTCAACAGGCGGCAACATGCCCCCACTGTGGAAAGCGAATAGACGGACAGACCTGGGCGAAACAGGTAATACCGGCCTTTTGTGCCGCCGCAGACGCAAACCGGGAAATGGAGCGGGACGCGGCGGGGTATCACCTTCCCCGTTTCCGCTTTGATATTCTATCAGACAGAAAAGGAGAACTACATGCGAAAGAAAATTGAACCCGGAGAATGGGAAGTTGACGAGCGCGGCAAGCATTTCCGCCGTGTGGGTAACTCCATCGAGTACGCCCCGACCATCACAACAACCTACGGTGAGTTTGAAGTAGGTCATGTGCCGCAGCCCCCGAAGGTCGTAGAAGGAAAGCGCCCCAAAACCTGGGGAGATTGCCCGTTCCGCTCCAAATGTACCACACAATGCGCCCGATACACAGAAAGCGGATGCGGCCTTGTCACCGGCGCGGCCCCGGCTACCGGGAAACGCTGCCCGTTTTGTGACGCACATAACCCGTTGATTTGTAGTGAAAAGTGCGCTCTATGGGCGCTATGCAGCAAGGAGGCAAGGTAAATGCTGGAAAATAAATTTGAAGTCAAAATTATGGAACATATTGCCACACTGAGCGCCAGCGGCGATTACAGCCGGGAGTTGAATGTGGTATCGTTCAATGACCGGCCCGCCCGTCTTGATGTGCGGGCATGGAGGCAGGACGGGAGCGGAAACAAGACACCGCTGAAAGGTATCCAGTTGACCGACAACGAGGCCAGCGCTCTTTGTGACGCTCTTAATCAGTATATGGGAGGTAATAGCCATGAGTAAATACAACCATTTTGCAAAAGACCTTGACGCCGCCTTTAAGGTAGCGCGGCAGGAGTATGTGGAGGCATGGGACAAACTCCAGGCGGCAAGAGACGCCCACAGAATGGCCGGGGGCGGCGATATGGAGCGACAGCGGGCAGAATTGAAATACCAGGAGGCGGAACTTGCCTTTAAGGAGGCGGAGGCCCGTATCTGGCCGGAGTTTAACCGGCTGCGTTCGGAACTGCGGAGCCAACTGGAAAGGGAGGTGCGAGAGGATGGGCTTGCAGACCCGGACGCTGTTGACCTTAACGGAATGAAACTGCTGGAGAGTGGGGAATTGTCTGTCGATGATTACTATTCTTTGGTGGCAAGGTATGATGACAACCCCACCATGATCCGCTTTGTGGCAAAGTACGCAAAGGAGGCCGCAGACGATATGGACAGCACCCAAGCGAAAGACCGTGGCGCTCTTTACCATTTGGCCCATGTGTGCAGGGACGGGCGAACCGGGACTTTGAGGGCCTGGGATGACTTGTCCAGGGTTGCGGACTATTGCAGCGGGCAGGCCAGAGAACGGCGAGACACCCCCACTCACACCGTCAGCATGGGGAAACGGTGGGAGCATCTTTCCGGCGAAATCGTGGAGAACTTCTGACGGGAGGGAATGATACGAGGTAAAACGCCCTGGAGAAAGCCCAGGAACCGCGCACAAGGCCACGGGGCCACTACCCCTTAACCTTGTCAAGCCCCGCCACAAAGTACCGTGACGGGCCTCCTGTCGAGGAACTGATAGGAGTGTAGAGTTAGTGCCATGTCTCCTATAAAGCAGAGGGGCCGCCCGTGTGGGTAGCCCCTCTCTTGCTTAATTCCAGTTTATGGCGTTGTGTCCGATTGTTTCACCGCTGGCAAATTCTTTCCTTGCCGTGTTGATTGCGTTCAAATCGTCGGGAGTTGCCACATCATCGGGAACAAACCGGCGGGCGATCTCCAGCAATAGGGATTGTTCTGCCTCTGGTAAGCAATCAATCATTTCCACAAGCTGCTCTCTAATCGGTGACATATTCACACCCCCTTGTAGACTTCACCGCGAGGGCCGATCTTTTCAATCAAGATTATATCATGCTCTGGATAGGAAAACAAGATGCGCCAGCCGCCCACACGGAGCCTGTAAGAGCCTTTGCTGCCTTGCAGGGGTTTTATATCCCCCTCTGGTATCTTCTCAATAGCGGCCCTTATACGCTGCTTTGTGGGCCTATCCATTCCATTGATAACCTTGACCGCGGCCTTTGAATAACTAATCTCCACCGCTTTCCCCCTTTCTGTCTGCCTCCATCTGGCTTTCGATTGCCCTGTTGATAAAACCGTTGACACTGCCGCCGTCAAATTGTTCCGCATGGGCCTTAATTTCCTCTTTTTGACCTTTGGCAACTCTCACCTTTATTTCATCATAGGCTTTTGAGTTATATCTGTCTTTGACGGCGCTTGATGTTTTCCCCATTTGTTCACCTCCTAATGGTATTATACCATATAAAGCATGGTGGGTACAGTATGAATATTGCACAAAGCATACTGGGTACATTTGTCGATAATGTCAATTTACATACTGGGTACAGTATGCTATACTATAATCACAGCAAGGGAACAGAACCGGCGAAGGTGGACGGGAGTACCGAAAGGGAAAGCAAGAACACCACATAAGAGCGGGACGGGATACGGGAGATTGGGACGCACTGAGAAGAACGCTATGCCGTAAAGCCCACCGCCGCCGGGGATGGCCCCCACAATTAGGAAAGGAGCCAAGACAATGAGCATCAACGAGTTAGACATGAAGGTGAAGGAACTGCGGGAGCTGCGCCGGATGGCGGAGGAACTGCAAGCGGAGATCGACGCCGCCCAGGACGCTATCAAGGCCCACATGGACAGCCAGGGGGTGGACACCCTCACCGGCACCGACTGGAAAGTGACCTGGAAGGCCGTCACCAGCAGCCGGATCGACACCACGGCGCTGAAAAAGGCAATGCCCGATGTGGCCCAGCAGTTTACCAAGACCACCAGCGCCCGCCGCTTTTGCGTGGCATAAGGAAAGCCCCCATATCCGAACCGACGACCAATCAGCGGATATGAGAGCCAACAACCACCCCGGAGGGGGTCAAGGCCATTGTACCACGGCCCCCTCCAGAAATCAAGGAGGAAACGTATGACTGCGAATAAAGAGGAAATCTACCAGAGGTTAGTCCGCGCCTCTGCGCTCTTGCAAGTGGTGTATTCAGCATACTTGAGCGGTATCCCGCAAGAGCATGATGCGCTGGCAGGCGTGTGCGATCTGCTGGAAGATATTTGTACCGACTTCAAAGCCGATTTAGACCTTGAAGAATATGAGAGGAGAAAAAACCATGATTGACATTCAAAAAGTAACTTCTGACGAGCGGGGCCTTATAGTTGACGCTGTTTGCCCCATTATGTGCGCCGTGGAGGACGCAAAGGATCTGCTTTCCGACATCGAGAGCGAATACTTTGAAGTGCGAGACCCAAAACTTGACCAGTATGCTGTGGAGCGGGTGGCGCTTGTCGTTCGAGTAGCGGGCAATATGCTTTTCGATGCCTGCACCGCATTTGGCCTTTTAACAGGGTTCGACTGCTTTGGAAATCCTCAATACGCCCGTGAGCAGATGGAACAAATTTCCCGCTCCAAGCGTGTGGACAAACTTGCTGACCAACTTTGTGACAAGGAGCGCCACATGAGCGAAGAAAAGCAAAAGTACATCAGATCAGCAAGGGGAAAGGCCCAGGAGATGCCAGACGAACAAGCGGAAGTAGTTCTGTCTGCGCTATTAAAGGGAGTGTGAGACATGAATAAGAGCCAAGAGACGCGCAAGCGCAACGAACAGTACCGGCGGGAGCGCTGGGAGCGGGAGCAAGCGGAGATTAAGGCCCAGGCCGCAGCCCTCCGTCAGATCAGGGACAACCCCGAGGCCACGCCAGGGGAGCGCCTGGAGGCTATCAAAATGCTGGAGGATATGAAGAAAAGGTTCGTGATTATCTGATACAACGACAGGGCCGGGGAGCAATCTCCGGCTCATTTTTCACATTCGATATAAAAATGGCCCCCACAGCAGAACTGTGAGAGCCATTTTTCTTGCGGCATTAAAGCCAAACCCTTACGGCAAAGCCGCCTTTGAAGAAATAGGGTTTGTTTAATGCTCCGTTGGTGGAGGCGGGGAGAGTCGAACTCCCGTCCGAAAACCC
>ULUX01092810.1_pt1 | contig 11877 bp, 4 predicted proteins | sample 1958961 | NCBI WGS metagenome assembly ULUX01 (sample SAMEA4835773, study PRJEB28245) | human gut metagenome | biome: gut microbiome; material: fecal sample | place: Denmark | collected 2008 | reverse complement strand
TTGCCGGATGTCAGAGCTGCGATTGCGTCAGCACCTTTTGTGTAACGTTCTACTGTACCCAGACCTTTTTCTTCGATATCACCTGTTGTGTACAGGTCACCTGTTGTTGCTGTCTGAACACCGATTGTGTGGTTTGCGCCTTCTGCGAACAGATCATCAACGCTTGTGATGTCGGAATCTTCTTTTACGATTACTACCTGTACGCCTGTTGCATAGCTGTCTGTGAAGTCAACGCTCTGCAAACGTTCTTCTGTTACTGTCAGGCCTGCCATTGCAATGTCAGCTTTGCCGGAAACGATGGAAGGGATGATGGAGTCGAAGTTCATGTCTTCGATTTTTACTTCACAACCCAGTTTTTCGCCCAGTGCTTTTGCGATTTCAGCGTCGATACCAACGATTTCCTGACCTTCGTAGTATTCGTAAGGAGGGAAGTCTGCGCTGGTTGCCAGAACCAGAGTATCTTTTGCTTCGCCGCCTTCTGCTGCGTCTGTTGCAGCTGTTTCACCACTGCCGCCGCAGCCAGCCAGAGCTGCTGTCATGGACAGTACCATTGTTGTTGCAAGAATGCCTTTGAAATATTTTTTCATACCAATTTACCTCCCTAAAACTTCTTTTCTCTTTTTTGAACTTGCTTTACAGTCACTGCTGTCTTACAAATAGGATTATACTAGACTCATGCATAAAATGCAATCAGAATGTTTCACCAGAAATTCTTTGATTTTCATTTTTTTTTATTCACATTGCACAGTTTTTCCCATTTTTCAAGTTTTTTGAGCCATTTTTTCATTTTTCCAAACTACTTTTGTAATTTTGACAACAAATTTTTATGTATAAAATGATGCATAAAATCCAATTATTCAAAACTTCTATTCGTTCCTTACTGGGAAAATATACCGCTCTGCACAGACATCAATGCACGCTTTTATTAATAAACTCCGGCTGCATTTTAGAATACATGATTTTCTGTTCCGAATACAACCCATAATAGCCAGACAACATATAGCTGACTGCGCAAGCCAATGTGTAATATGCAATCCCTTCCGCACCAAACAGTTCCACACAAAGGATCACAGAAGCAATAGGGCAGTTTGTCACACCGCAAAACAGCGCAGCCATACCTGTTCCTGCCGCAAAAGATGCCGGCAGACCAATCCAAGGGCCAACGACACATCCAAAGGTTGCTCCGACAAAAAAGGATGGTACAATTTCGCCGCCTTTATATCCTGCTCCCAACGTCAACGCCGTCAACAGAATTTTCCATAAAAACGCCGGATACTCCGCTTCACCAGCAATGGCGCGGGTAATGACATCCATGCCTGCGCCGTTATAATCACGGGTACCCAGCAGCAATGTCAGCCCTACAACGATGCAGCCCCCAACAAAAATACGGATGTATCCATTCTTGAAAATTTGTTTATAGTATTTCCCCGCCGTTTCCATCGTCATACAAAATAATACGCTGACACCGGCGCACAGCATCCCCAACAATATGACAGATCCAACACCAGAAGGGCTAAGTTCCGGTACAGACTGCAATGTAAAGGAGGTTGGTGTCACACCACAAGCCATGGAAAGGCCCGTTGCCGTAATGGCCGCAATGATACTTGGCACAATGGCAGAATAATGCATAATACCAACGGTAATCACTTCCATAGAAAATACTACCGCTGCCACTGGCGTACCAAATAATGCTGCAAAACCAGCACTCATACCGCACATGGTAATGATTCTTTCATCTTTTTCATCAAGTTTGATTTTTCTGCCTACAAAGGAACCGATACTGCCACCAATCTGGAGAGCTGCACCTTCTCTGCCGGCAGAACCACCAAGGAGATGGGTGATGATGGTACTAATAAAAATCAGCGGTGTCAGTCGCAGGCTTACTTTTTCATTGACACGAACGGCAATCAATATCAAATTGGTACCACGGTCATTCTGCATCCGAAGAAGGTGGTACAATCCCGCAATAACAAGACCACCCAGAGGAAGCAGAAACAAAATCCACGGATGGGTCATGCGAAACGCAGTCACTTCTTCCAGCAGTATATGAAAAGCAATACCGACTACACCAACAACAGCGCCAATGATCGCACCAATAAAAGACCATACCAAAAAAACATAGATCCCCTTTTCACTGCCTTCTAAATAGCTGTTGATCCTTTCCAGCAAACCGAATCTCTCCTTTTATATCCTGATTTCTTCTTTCCGCAGAAAACATCCGCAGAAGATTTCGTTTTCTTTCAAATAGTTCGCAGTCATTATACCATAGCCCGTCATTCCTGCAAAATAAAACCGAGAATTTTTGCAAAGAAAAAGCAATTTCTTCAAAAGGCGATCTTCTGAAAAAATTGCTTTTCTGAAAAATTTCTACCTATTAAATATTCTAATATAATCTATGCGATATATTGCATTTATAATTTGGGTTCTTCTTGAGGTATTTCAGATTCTTCCGTTTTTTCCAAAGAGGCTTCTTCAAAAATTTCTTCTTTGTGTTCCTCTAAGGGTTCCTCTGCTTCCAAATCTTCTTCGTCTTCATCCTCTGCAACTTCGGGATCGTTTCTCCAAAGCTGCATGCTGACAATGGCTTTAAACAAATCGCCGTCTACTTGGATACCGAAGGTACCTCCTTGTACTTCCGCCAGACTTTGCGCAATAGAAAGTCCCAGCCCACTGCCTTCCGTCGTACGGGAGCTATCCCCACGGACAAAACGTTCCGTCAGACGAGTGGCATCAAAGTCAATGGGTGTGGCAGAAATATTTTTCATCACCAGAATCCCATGTTCTTCTGTCTGGAAAATATCAATATATACGCGAGAACCTTCCATGGAGTACTTGATGACATTGGACAGCATGTTTTCCAGAATTCTCCACATATGTCTGCCATCGGCTTCGATGAATACGGGTTCCGGACAACTGAGTCTGAATTCCAATCTCGCTTCCTCGATCTTTTCTTCCATTTCCCCAATGGCCTGCATGGTAAGCTGGCGGTAATCAATCCGCATTTTTTCTACTGCCACATTTCCGCTGGAAACCTTGCTGGCTTCAATGAGGTCTTCAATCAATTGTTTCAGACGATAGGACTTTACTTGCAGGACATCCACATAATCTCTGGCAACGGGATTATCCAGTTTCTGCTGTTTCAGCAGATCTACATAGGTCACGATGGATGTGAGTGGTGTTTTCAAGTCATGGGAAACATTGGTAATCAATTCTGTTTTCATGCGTTCCCCTTTTACTGCTTCTTCCACGGCATTTTTCAGGCCATCCTGAATATTGGCAATATCTTCCGCAAAATTCAGGAAGGATGGAGAAATCTCTGCCAGATCCAACTGATAAGTCAGATTTCCCTTTGACGTTTCTCTGGCGGAAATCATGATGCGTTTCAAAGAACGCAGGGCACGCAAAAACAGATACAGACAAAATATATTGAATGCAATCAGCAGTCCAAAGAACAAGAGTACCAAACCACTGTTGAAATACATACAGATCATAAATACCAGGAAACAGTTACCAACACCATATGCCAGCATCACCAACAGCATCCAGCCCCGGAATGTTGCTCCCGTGAACAGAGATGCAATCTTCCGCAGAAATACAGAAACCAGCGTATTCCGTGCCAAAATCTTTCCTTTGATCTGCCTACTCAGAGATAAGACATAACTCAGTCCCACCGCCACATCTGCAATGTACAAAATACCCAGCAGCGTCAGGAACACATATGACCAGAACGGCATGCCGCGATAAAGAATAAATTCCAACAGCGTCAGCGCCATAAAAAAGGAAAAGATTCCAAACAGCGCTACCAAAAGGAAATGTATTTCATTGTAGATTCTGTCCACAAGGAGGTATTTCACCTGACCACCCTTTTTTCTCTGCCCCGCCACACGGATCAGATACACCAGACAGATCATAAAAATCAAAGATGCAGTGGTGGATACCACAAACAGATAGGGCATACTGGTCTTTGCCAACACGAATTCCTGATATAAATCATAGAACACATCGCCCTCTCTAAGAGGTTCATCCACAGCGGCATACACCCGGTAATTGCTGTTTTCCACATAGGCATTGCTGTATGCGTAATAAGACTTGTCACTGAAGTTGTCACTGGAAAATTCCGCAGAAAGCATAATGGTATGGCTTTTGCTGCTGACTTCTGCCCGGGTTGCATTCCCGGCAATGACACGCCCCTGTTCATCTTCTACAAAATAATAGAAGTTGGTCAGTCCTTCCAGATACCGCACAGCTTCTCGGTATTCGTCCAGCTGATCCTGAATATACATCTGGCGGTACTGGGGCAAACGGGTTTCCACCAGTTCCTGATATTCTATGAACTTGTCCTCCAGCCTTTCGGGAATCACTCCATACACAATGAGCCCGTCATAGGTATCATTGATTTCCGTATTGCCCGTTATGACCCCATCAATGATGTTGTAATATCGTTTGAAGCCAGCCAGCAGTGCTTCTCTGTCCACTTTTTCTCCTGACTGTATCTTGGCTTCACTTTCATAATAAACATCTGCCAGAACTGCCTTATCTAATGTAGAAAAAAACAGATTTCGCAGTTCCACAGTGTCATAAAAATTTTCTTCCGTCAGGATGCTCCTGCCCCAGTCTTTCGTTACACTGGAAAACACAACCCCACAGAAAAAAATCACCAGAGCCATAATAAAGAGCAGACATGCTGCACAAACCTTCCAGCCAGTCTGATACAGCTTAGATTTTTTCAATTTTGTAGCCAATGCCCCACACCACCTTCAAATACTTTGGCTCTTTCGGATTGATCTCGATTTTTTCACGAATACGACGAATATGCACAGAAACCGTATTTTCCGGCGCGAAAGATAATTCATTCCAAACTTTTTCATAAATCTGATCAATGGAAAAAACCTTTCCGGCATTTTCCATCAAAAGCTGCAAAATACCATATTCTGTTGCGGTCAGTTTTACAGGTTCCCCTTCCACACGTACTTCTTTGGCATCTTTATCCAGCTCCAGACCACCAATTTTGATCACGTTGCTTTTTTCCGCGATACTGCCCAAAGAAGTATACCGACGCATCTGGCTTTTTACCCTCGCCAGCAGTTCCAGCGGGTTAAAAGGTTTTGTGATATAGTCGTCAGCGCCGAAATTCAGCCCCAGAATCTTGTCTGTGTCTTCAGATTTGGCAGACAGAATGATAATGGGAATATTCAGTGTTTCACGGATTTTCACTGTTGTATTCAGCCCGTCCATTTTAGGCATCATCACATCAAGCAAAATCAGATGGATCTCGTTTTCTTCCAAAGCTTGCAGTGCCTCCAAACCGTTATAGGCTTTGATTACGTTATAGTTTTCCTGTTTGAGATAAATTTCGATGGCATCCACAATGCTTTTGTCGTCATCACAAACCAGAATATTGAATTTATTTTCCATAATAGTTCCCCCTGTATTGCATTTTTTCTCAACGATATCATAACAAGTAAATTTTACAAAAAAACGGTGACTTCCTTACAAAAAAATTAAATTATCCGTTAAAAATAGTGTACCATGTTCCGGGATAAAACACAAAGGCGAATATATTGCCCTATAAAAACGTGGCAAAATTTCTATTTTTATTTCATTTTATCACAAAACATAATTATTTTTGCGATTTACACGAAATTCATAGGTGTACACTTGTAATTTTTTCACAACTAATGTATAATGCAAGCATAAGAGCATGTATTTTTATATCGATCCAATTGATTCTATACCACATTGGTTTGATATGAAAAAACAATTATGTATTAAAGGAGGATTATCATGAAAAAACGTACAGGAAAAATGATTTCCCTGTCTTTGGCAGTCGCTATGGCAATGACAGCCGCGCCTGTGACCGCAATGGCAGACGAACCTGTCAAAACAGACGTGATTGAAGCGCCTGCTTTGACCTCTGCGGATCAGACAGAGGAAACAACAACCGAAGAAGGTACCGCTTGGGCAGAACTGACACCTGCGGAAAAGACAGAGGAAGAAGAGGTTCTTTCTGATGAAGGTACTGAAACAACAGAGGGTATCACTACTGTTGAGGAATTAAATGATGAAGCTAGCGCAAAAGAAAATGTTTTCTACGTTGACGAAACACAAGGAAACGGATATGCTACATTGTCCGATGCTTTGAAAAACGCCGGTACAACCGAATCTACTATTGTTTTGAAAAATGATGTAACAGGCGATTTCACAATTGCAGAAGATCAGAATATCACATTAGATTTGAATGGTTATACCATCACAAATACATCCAATCATACCATTACCAATAACGGTACACTGACAATCAAAGATTCCAGCACAGAAAACACGGGTAAAATCACTAACTCTACCCCTGGCAAAGGTGCTTTGGTAAACAACTACGGCGGCACTGTTGATATTGAAAGTGGTACTTTGACTCGTGAAGAAGCCACAGATAATTCTTGGTACGTAATCAGCAATGATGGCACAATGAATATCAAAGGTGGTTCCATTATTAATAAAGTTGTTAAATCAACATCCTCTCTGATTCGAAATGAAGGTGAGATGGACATTTCTGGCGGATATCTGAAACATGATTTTATTGCTGTAAAAAATGATGATACAGGCAAAGGCGAACTGAGCACCTTGACTGTCCGTGGTGACGTTGTCATCGAAAGCCCTGAACAAGCCATTCAGAACTGGACAACCGCCGTTATTTCCGGCGGTACCATGAATGGTAAAGTTTCCACTTGGGGTTATAATGGACAGTGCGGAAATACAGAAATTACTGGTGGAACCATCAATGGAAATATTACCATTGGTATTGATAAGTCTAATCTTTTAAACTCTTCAAAGATTCCTGAAGTAACAATTTCTAATGGTACCATCAATGGAGATATTGAATTTTTGACAGGCGGCACCAGTATCGCTGCTCCAGAAAATACTAAAGGTTCTTTTGTTATCAATAATGGTGTAACCATTAATGGTGATGTTAAAAACCCTTCTGCTGGTACTGTTGAAATTACAGATGCAACAGTAACAGGTACAGTATCCAACACCGGTAGTGGTTCTATGGCTGTTACCGAAAGTAAAGTTGGTAGCTACGATGAAACCAACAATATTATTTTCATCGATAGCTCCAAAATAGATGGAACACCTATCCCCGATTCAAACATTGGTGATGCCGTTGCAATGATCGGTGCTTCGACTTATTCCTCATTGGGTGAAGCAATTAAAGCGGTTCAGGCAGGCGATATCATTCATATCTTGAAAGATGTTCCGGATGCAGCTGGCATTACAGTCTCTTCTGACAAGCAGTTTACCGTTGACTTTGGCGGACATACATACACCTTGAAAGATCCCGGAGCTGGTTCTTCGGGTACAGAAACCAATGGTTTCCAACTATTAAAAAATTCTACCATTACTTTCAAAAACGGAACCATCCGCATTGCAGAAGGAACAACTTCCATCAAGCGTATTATTCAGAATTACGCAAATCTGACCTTGGAAGATATGCATTTTTACGCAGAAAATCAAGCTGGTAGTCTGGACTATCCTCTGAGCTTCAACAACGGCAGCATCACTTTCAAGGGAGATACCGATATTATCACACCCGATGATAACAATATCGCTTTCGATGTCTGCCAGTTCAGTAATTATCCGAACGTCACCGTTACTTTTGATGAAAGTTATACCGGCACCATTAATGGACGTATTGTATATGACAGTCCTAACGCAAGTACACACAAACTATATATAAAAGGGAATGGTACCTTCGGTGTTATTGAATACAGCTCAAAAGAGACTGAAGAAGCGGCAAAGAATGGGATTGAGGTTACCAGCGGTAACTTTGCTCAGCCTGTCAATGAAGACTACCTGGCAGATGAAGTAAAAGCCAAGCTGGAAAGTAATTCCAATACAGAAGCTCCTTTCAGCTACTATACAAGTCTGGAAGATGCCCTGAAAGCAGCTCAACCCGGTGATAAAGTAACCGAGGTAAACCCTACTCCAGATGAAGCGCAGTACGCCATCACACTGAAATATAACGATGGTACAACACCTGATAGTGTATACACAGTCAGTGAAAATACAGCTATCACCTTGCCTACTCCTAGCCGTTCTCATTATTCTTTTGAAGGATGGTATAATGGAAATAACCTTGTTGAATCTCCTTATACAGTGACAGAAAATGTTGAACTGACAGCAAAATGGCATAGAACTTCCTCCGGCGGCGGTTCTTCTCACCGTTACGACGGCTACATCACAGTCATCGACTCCAAGAACGGTGACGTTTCTGTCAGCGACACATGGGCAGACGAAGACGATAAGATCACACTGACCATCACACCTGACAAAGGCTACGAAGTTGACAAAATCGAAATCGTTGACGACGAAGGCGACAAAATCGACGCAAAGAAAGTAGAAGACAAAGACAACAAATACACCTTCCGCATGGCAAACTGTGACGTAACTGTTACTGTAACATTCAAAGAAGAAGGCAAGACAACAGAAGATACAGACAAAGAAGAAGATAAGGACGACGAAACAACAGAAAACACAGATCTGAACTTCACAGACGTTTCTTCTTCTGACTGGTTCTTCAAAGGCGTGGAATACGTTGTGGATAAAGGCATCATGAGCGGCGTTTCCGAAAATCAGTTCGACCCCAGCGGCAAACTGACACGCGCAATGCTGGTACAGATGCTTTACAACATGGAAAGCCGTCCCGCATGTGATGCTGAAAACGCATTCATCGACGTTCCCGTTGGTCAGTGGTACACAGACGCGGTTATCTGGGCAAATGACGCGAAGATCGTCAGCGGCATGGGCGAAGGCCTGTTCGCTCCTAACATGGAAATTACCAGAGAACAGATGGTAGCTATGCTGTACAACTACGCAAAATACAAAGGTTATGATGTAACTGCTTCCGCAGACCTGTCCACATTTGCTGACACAGCAAGTGTATCCGCATGGGCACAGCCTGCAATGCAGTGGGCAGTAGCTGAAGGCTACATCAGCGGCATGGGCGACAACCAGCTGGCTCCTCAGGGCACAGCAACCAGAGCAGAAATCGCTTCCGTAATCATGCGTTTCATGGAAGCAACTGCTGAAACCGCAGAATAATCATACGATCTATAAGAGATAGTTGAACTTTCACCTCAACTCGCACAATATATAAAGGGACAGCCTCCGTTCCATAGGGCATATGCTCTTTCCCCATAGGAAGCTGTCCGCTATCTCTCACAAAAAAACCGGAAACACCTGATCTTTTCAGGTATTTCCGGTTTTTTATTATTTTTAATCAAAATCAATAGGAATGGTTTTTCCTGGCGCAAAGGCATAGATATAACATGCCTTCACAGGCAGATCCGTTACCCGTTCCAAAGCTTCTTTATAAAGCCGCAGCTGAATTTTATATTTTTCACGGAAAGCATCTTCCTGCCAAAGTCGGTCACTTTTATAGTCCACCAGCACAACTGCATTTTCTTCCACGAAATAACAGTCGATTATACCATTAATCTGGATAAATTCCTCCATATTTTGATAAATATCATCAAGAAAAACTTCTTTTGGCTCCACAAGCATAGCAAAAGGCTGTTCTTTATGGATTTCATCCGCCTTCTGCATCCGTTTTGCCAAATCAGAAGAAAAGAAAGTCAGAAGTTCTTTCCTGCGAATGGCAGCTCTTTCTTCTTCCGTTAATCTGCCCTGCTGCTGCAGCTCTGCCAGCAGTTCTTCCAAAGTATCTGCATCATAGGCTTTTTGCAAGTCTGCCGCTTCCATAACCGTATGCATAGCTGTACCGATTTCTGACGCAGTGAGCCCTTCTTTTTTCCGATCAAACTGGGGAATTTGCAATTCCTGTGGCATAGGTGCTTCTTCCCCGGAAATTTCCGCCTGATACCGCCGCTTGATTTCAGAAATGGAGACTTTTGTAGGCAGCATGGTTGCTGTTTCATAGTCATACTTCCATGACAATATACGGAAAATCTCCTCTTTTCTGCCACTGTAATCCGGTTCTGTATCCCAGCTTTCAAAGACGTTCTGCTGTTCTTCCGCCAGTTCCTGTTTTTCCTGCTCTGTTCCGTAAATATCACCCTTTTCCAAAAAGGTGAATTTCCATTTGGATGGTTCATCCAAAAACTGTTGTGCCTCTCCTCGATCTGTTGGTTCCCAAGGCTCCGGCAATACCCTTGCCTGAGGATGGCGCAGAAGCGCAGGCATAATCCAATCCAGATAGTTTCTTCCTCGGCGCAGACGAAATACAGACAGCAATTCTCCGGTACTGTCTGCTGTTTCCGCCCATTTTTCCATAGATTTTTGCAGGTTGCGCACTGTTCCCGTCAAAATCAGTTTTTCCTTTGCTCTAGTCAACGCTACATATAATACACGCATTTCCTCCGAAAAGTTTTCCTGCTTGATGGCTTCTGCCAAAGCGGTTTTAGACAAAGTGCGATAAGAAGCTCTATGGTCTAAATCCATATAGTCCATACCATATCCCCACTCCTGGTGGGTAATGACAGCGGCACGGGTATCAGATTCGTTGAACTGTTTTCCCAGGTCTGCCACAAAGACCACAGGGAATTCCAACCCCTTACTTTTATGTATGGTCATGACACGCACCAGATCATCCGCTTCGCTTTGGAGTTTTGCGGCGGAGGATTCTGTTTCCGCCGTTTTCATATCCTCCACAAAGCGAATAAAATGGAACAGCCCTTTTCCGCTGTTATTTTCATACGTTTCCGCTTTTTCCAGCAAAAGCCGCAGGTTTGCCTGCCGCAGACTGCCGCCGGGTGTCATGCCCGCATAATCATAATATCCTGTCTGCTGATAAAGATACCGCAGCAATTCACAAAGGGACAATTCCTTCGCTGTTTCCCGCCAATCCAGCAAGTCCCCTTGGAAGCGTTCCAGTTTTTCCAGAATTTCCTCTTCTGCCCCCTCTGCAAGATACCGCAGGACACATTCATAAAACAGTCCATCGCCGCCAAAAAGGCGGATTTCCGTCAAAGCATCGGCACTGATGCCATACAGGGGCGAATGGAGCACAGAAAGCAAGGGAATATCCTGATAGGGATTGTCAATAAGGCGGAGGAAATTCAAAACGGTGTCAATTTCCGGCACATCAAAGTATCCTTCTGCCGTTTCCGCATAATACGGAATGCCTTCTTTACCGAAAATGTCATCCAACGTGGTGCCCCAACTGCGGATACTCCGCACCAGAACTGCCACATCCCGATATTCCATGGGACGATAGCTTTCCAGTCCTCGGTCATAGACCTGATAGCCAGCCTTCATCATTTCTCTGATCTTTCCAGCAATCATGGTGGCTTCCATCTGCCGTTTATCCAGTTCTTCCAATTCTGTCAGCTGCTCTTCTGTCTCTTCCGAGGACAAATCCAACAGCATCATTTCATTTTCGCCGCCGCAAAGCCCATCGAAGACAGGGAAATCCGCTCCGGCATACAATGCAGCTTCGTCATTATAATCCACATCCCCAAAGGCTTCTGACATTGTCTGACGGAAAATGAAGTTGATGCCATCCAGCACATTTTTCCGGCTCCGGAAGTTTTTGGATAGTATGATTTTTCTGGTTTTACCGCCTTTCTCCACAGGATAGGTGCGGTATTTCTCATTGAACAGCTGGGGCATAGCAAGGCGGAAACGGTAAATGCTCTGCTTCACATCCCCTACCATAAAACGGTTATTATTCCCCTCATAAGCACCGGATACCGCTGTCAGCAGCATTTCCTGCACCACGTTGCTGTCCTGATACTCGTCGATCATGATTTCATCATACTTTTGCTGCATCTGTTTTGCGGCGTCTGTGGGGATAATGTTGTCTTTGGTACTGCCAGGTTCTGTGAGGATTTGCAGGGCAAAATGTTCATAGTCATTGAAATC
>ULUX01074225.1_pt1 | contig 11883 bp, 8 predicted proteins | sample 1958961 | NCBI WGS metagenome assembly ULUX01 (sample SAMEA4835773, study PRJEB28245) | human gut metagenome | biome: gut microbiome; material: fecal sample | place: Denmark | collected 2008 | reverse complement strand
TGCGGCATAGTCCGCTGCGTGTACGAGGGCGAGGACCACGACGTCGAGACCTACTATTACCCCATCTGGGTGCCTGGCATCATGGAGGGCATGCTCTCCGTCAAGGAGCAGGTGGAGAAATACCCCGTCATTGCCGAGTGCTTTGAGCGCTATACGCGCTACCGCACGCCCATACTTGTCCCGAACTTCCCGGCGGGCATGGGTCCCATGCGCGCGATGCCCGTCGGCAGCGCCATTAGGAACGACTCGCACGCAGCCACCTATGACGAGGTCGAGCACATAATCGAGAGAGCCTGGGCCATCTCCGTAGGCCCCTGCTCCTGCCGCCGCACGAGGCGCCTTATGGGCGAGGGCTGCGGCCACCTCGAGGAAGATATGTGCATGTATATTGACGACAACGCCAAGTTCTTCTCTAAGCAGGGCAGCCACAGGCTGGTCAGCAAGGAGGAGGCGCTTGAGATACTCAAGCGCGCCGAGGATAACGGCCTTGTCCACGAGATAAACGCCGCCGAGGGCTATGACGGCCCCACCGCCATCTGCAACTGCTGCGGCTGTTCCTGCCTGGCCCTGCGCCTGGGCGAATACTTCAACGCCCCGGATATGCTCAGGACCAACTACGTCGCCAAGGTGGAGCGCGATAAGTGCGTGGCCTGCGGCCTGTGCGTGGATAACTGCCAGATGGGCGCCCTCAAGCTCGGTACCAAGCTGTGCGCGAAGAACGAGGAGAAGCCCGCCGAGCCTCAGCTCACCCCCATGGACAGCCTCTGGGGCAAGGACAAGTACAACGTTGATTACCGCACCAACCGCAGCAAGGTCGCTGAGGAAGGCACCGCGCCATGTAAGATGGAATGCCCCGCGCATATCCCCGTCCAGGGCTATATAAAGCTTGCCTCCCAGGGCCGCTATCTCGAGGCGCTGGAGCTCATAAAGAGCGAGAACCCGTTCCCGGCGGTCTGCGGCCGCATCTGCAACAGGGCCTGTGAGGACGCCTGCACCCGCGGCGATATTGATGACCCCATTGCCATCGACGACATCAAGAAGTTCATCGCGGACAAGGAGCTGGCTGCCGAGACGCGCTTCGTGCCGAAGATGCTCAACCAGACCGGCAAGCCCTTCACGAATAAGATCGCCGTCATCGGCGGCGGTCCGTCCGGCCTCTCCTGCGCCTATTATCTCGCCGTAAAGGGCTACCCCGTCACGGTGTTCGAGAAGGGCGACAAGGTCGGCGGCATGCTGACCCGCATCCTCCCGTCCTTCCGTCTTGAGAAGGACGTCGTCGAGGCGGAGATAGACGTCCTGCGCGAGATGGGCGTGGAGTTCCGCTGCGGCGTGGACGTCGGCAAGGACGTCACTATAGCGCAGCTGCGCGAGCAGGGATACGAGGCGTTTTACCTCGCCGCCGGCGCATGGAAGAGCGCGCCGCTCGGCTGCGCCGGTGAAGATAAGGCCGGCGTCTGGGGCGGCATAGAGTTCCTCAAGGCCGTGAACGCGGACGAGGAGGTCAAAGTTGGCAAGAACGTCGCCGTCATAGGCGGCGGCAACACCGCCATGGATGTCGCCCGTACCGCCATAAGGCTGGGCGCTGAGAACGTGTATGTAGTCTACCGCCGCACGGCCGACGAGATGCCCGCCGCGGCTGAGGAGGTCGCGGAGGCGGAGGCCGAGGGCGTCCAGTTCAAGTACCTGATGACCCCGGCTGAGGTCCTGGGCGAGGAGGCCGTCACCGGCCTGAAGCTCCAGTGCATGGAGCTCTCCGCTGTGGAGGACGCCTCCGGCAGGCGTCAGCCTGTGGAGCGCAAGGGCGTGTTCGAGGAGCTCGCCGTCGATTGCGTCATCGCGGCCACCGGCCAGAAGGTGGACCTCGGCGCGATGCTGGACGGCACCAAGGTCCAGCGCGGCAGGAACGGTACCGTCGTCGTTGACCCCGTCACCCTCCAGACCGGCGAGCCCGACATCTTCGCGGGCGGCGACGTGGTCACCGGACCGAGGTTCGCCATCGACGCCATTGCGGCAGGCAAGGAGGGCTCCATCTCCATCCACCGCTTTGTGCACGAGGGCCAGAGCCTGGTGCTCGGCAGGGCCGTGAAGGAATATCTGTCCCTTGACAAGGACAATGTCGTCGTGCCGATAAAGAGCCTGCGTCCCGCTCCGCGCCAGAAGGCCGCTGACGGCAGCCCGGAGGAGGCGAAGAAGACCTTCCGCGACCTGCGCGGCACCTTCACTGAGGAGCAGCTCAAGAAGGAGACGGAGCGCTGCCTCGGCTGCGGCGCGGTCGTGCTCGACGAATACATGTGCATAGGCTGCGGCATCTGCACGACGAAGTGCAAATTTGACGCCATTCACCTGGAGCGCGTGCGCGACGTTGAGGGCCTCGATTACGACAAGCTCGTGCCGAGCCTGGCCCCGCATGTTGCCAAGCGTTACGGCAGCATAGCCATCAAGAGCCTGTCCAAGCCGTTTGCGAAGAAATAAGTCCCTTGATACACCAAAAACGCGCCCGTAAAGGGCGCGTTTTTTGGCGTGCGCAGCATAGAGCGGGCGCAAAACAACCGTTGCAAGGCGTGTGAAAGTCGTATATAATAGTGCCATAAGTCCATAGATTGGGAGTGACAGCATGAAGTTTACAAAAATGCACGGCTGCGGCAACGACTATGTGTATGTAAACTGCTTTGAGGAGACGGTGGAAGACCGCCCGGCGCTGGCCCGCCTTGTGTCCGACAGGCACTTCGGCGTCGGCGGCGACGGGCTCATCTGCATTTGCCCGTCCGATAAGGCGGATTTTGCGATGGATATGTATAACGCGGACGGCTCCTGCGCCCAGATGTGCGGCAACGGCATCCGCTGCGTGGCGAAGTACGTCTATGAGCGCGGCATGACGGATAAGACCGTCATAGACGTTGAAACGGGCGCGGGCATCAAGACGCTCTGGCTGAACGTAGAAAACGGCGTCGTCGAGAGCGTGCGCGTCTGCATGGGCGAGCCTGAGTTCAAAGCTGAGAAGATACCCGTCATCACCGAGGGCGAGAGCTTCATAAACCAGCCCATGGAGGTCGGCGGCATGCAGTGGAGCGTCACGGCCGTGTCCGTCGGCAACCCCCACGCCGTAGTGTTCGTGGATAATGTCGATTGGCTGGACCTGCCCACGATAGGCCCGCTTTTTGAGAACTGCCCGCTCTTCCCGGAGAGGATAAACACCGAATTTGTCCAGGTCATAGACCGCACCACGCTGAAGATGCGCGTCTGGGAACGCGGCAGCGGCGAGACGCTGGCCTGCGGCACCGGCTCCACCGCGGCCCTGGCTGCCGCCGTCGTGAACGGCAAGTGCGAGCCCTATGCCAAGCTCATGCTGCGCGGCGGCGAGCTCAATATCGAGTGGAACCGGGATGAGAACCTCATCTACATGACCGGCCCCGCCGTCACCGTCTTTGACGGCGAACTTCTCCTGTGAGGTGCCAGTAAGTGATAAAACTCAACGAGAACTACGGAAAACTCCCCGGCAGCTATCTTTTCGCTGAAATCGCCCGCCGCGCCGCTGCCTATTCGGCACAGAACCCGGATAAGCGACTCATAAAGCTCGGCATAGGCGACGTGACCCTGCCCCTGCCTGCCGCCTGTGTCGAAGCGCTCAAGTCGGCGTCCGACGAGATGGGCCGCAAGGAGAGCTTCATGGGCTACGGCCCCTACGAGGGCTATGATTTCCTGCGCGAAGCCATCGTGAAGAACGACTACGCGCCCCGCGGCGTGAAGATAACGGCGGACGAGATCTTCGTCTCCGACGGCGCGAAGTCCGACTGCGGCAATATAGGTGACATCTTCTCCGAGGAGAACACCGTCGCCGTCTGCGACCCCGTGTATCCGGTGTACATAGACGCCAACGCCATGAGCGGCCGGGCGGGGGACTGGGACGGGGAGAAGTGGACGAAGATAGTCTACATGCCCTGCACGGCGGAGAACGGCTTTTTCCCCGAGCTTCCCAAGACCGTGCCGGACATGATATACCTCTGCTTCCCGAATAATCCTACCGGCATGGCCGCGACGAAGGCGCAGCTGAAGCCCTGGGTGGATTACGCAAACGAGCACGGCAGCGTCATCCTCTACGACGCGGCGTACCGTGCGTACATGTCCGACCCCGAGCTGCCGAGGACGATTTACGAGATACCGGGCGCGGAGGAGTGCGCCATCGAGTTCTGCAGCTTCTCCAAGACCGCGGGCTTTACGGGTACGCGCTGCGGCTGGACGGTCATACCCCGCGCGCTTAAGCGCGGCGGAGTGAGCCTTTACGACCTGTGGATGCGCCGCCAGAGCACCAAGTTCAACGGCACGGCCTACGTCATCCAGAAGGCGGCTGAGGCCACCTACAGCGAGGCCGGCAAGGTGCAGATAGCCGAGATGATAGGCTACTATATGAATAACGCCCGCGTCATCCGCGCGGGCCTGACGGCGGCGGGCCTGGAGGTCTACGGCGGCACGGATTCGCCGTATATCTGGTTCCGCGCGCCCGGCGGCCTGGGCTCCTGGGAGTTTTTCGACAGGCTCCTGGCAGAGGCCAACGTCGTCACAACGCCCGGCGCTGGCTTCGGCCCCTCGGGCGAGGGCTTCATACGCCTGACCGCCTTCGGCGACGCGGAAAACACCGCCGAAGCTGTCCGGAGGATAAAGAGTATCATATAAGACAGGGGGAAAACTGCTTTGAAACTCATAATCGGCACGCAGGAAGAAGTAGTCAAGAAGGCTGCACAGAGGTATGTAAAACTCCTGAACGAGAAGCCCGAGGCCGTCCTGGGCCTTGCCACGGGCTCCACGCCGCTGGGCCTGTACGGCGAGCTGGCGAAGCTCTGCGCCGAGGGCAAGCTGTCCTTTGCCAAGTGCACCACCTTCAACCTCGACGAGTACATCGGCCTCGACGGTACTCATGACCAGAGCTACCGCTATTTCATGAACAAGAACCTCTTCGAGAAGGTTGACGTCCGCATGGAGGCCACGCATGTGCCGTCCGGCGCGGTGAAGAGCGACGAGGAGGCCGAGATGTACGACGCCGATATCCGCGCGGCGGGCGGCATAGACCTGCAGCTGCTGGGCATAGGCAACAACGGGCATATCGGCTTCAACGAGCCGCTGACGCCGTTCACCAGCCTGACCCACATCGTGAAGCTGACGGACTCAACGCGCGAGGCGAACAAGCGCTTCTTTGCTTCGATAGAAGAGGTCCCGACGCACGCCGTCACGATGGGCATCCACACCGTCCTGCAGGCGAAGAGCATCATCCTCATGGCCTTTGGCGAGGGCAAGGCGGACATCATCAAGAAGACCGTTGAAGGCAGGCCGGAGATCGCTGTCCCCGCGTCCCTGCTCCAGCTCCACGACGACGTCGAGCTCTACCTGGACGAGGCCGCCGCGAGCAAGCTGTCATAACCCAAGTTCTATTCGGACCGCGGGATACGATGCGCTCCCGCGGTCCTTCGTATGGAGGAAAAGATGTCAAAATACTTTGGAACCGACGGTTTCCGCGGCGAGGCCAACGTTGACCTCACGGCGGAGCACGCCTTCAAGATCGGCCGCTTCATCGGCTGGTACTACGGCCGGGAGCACAAGGCCAAGATAGTCATCGGGAAAGATACCCGCCGTTCGAGCTATATGTACGAGTGCGCGCTCTCCGCGGGCCTCACGTCCTCGGGCGCGGACGCGTATCTGCTGCACGTGACGACGACGCCGAGCGTCTCCTACATCGCCCGCGTGGACGACTTCGACTGCGGCGTCATGATAAGCGCGAGCCATAACCCATACCATGACAACGGCATAAAGCTGCTCAACAGCCAGGGCGAGAAGATGGAGGAATCCGTCCTGGACGAGATAGAGGCGTATCTGGACGGCATAGCCCCGGAGCCGCCGCATGCCACCGGAGCGGAGATAGGCCGCACGGTGGACTATTCCGCAGGCCGCAACCGCTACATCGGCTACCTTATCAGCCTCTCGACCCACTCGTATAAGGGCGTAAAGGTGGGCCTGGACTGCGCCAACGGCAGCACCTGGATGATAGCCAAGAGCGTGTTCGACGCCCTGGGTGCGGATACCTACGTCATCGGCAACAAGCCCGACGGCCTGAACATAAACGTGGACTGCGGCTCCACCCACATCGCCGCCCTGCAAAAGCTGGTGCGCGAAAACGGGCTCGACCTCGGCTTCGCCTTCGACGGCGACGCCGACCGCTGCCTCGCCGTGGACGAAAACGGCGCCTATGTCTCGGGCGACGAGATAATGTATATGTGCGCCCGCCACATGAAGGAGCGCGGCAGGCTGGATACCAATACCCTCGTCACCACCGTAATGAGCAACTTCGGCCTGTATAAGGCCCTGGACGAGGCCGGCATAGGCTACGAAAAGACCGCCGTGGGCGACAAGTACGTCTGGGAGAATATGCGCCAGAACGGCCACCTCATCGGCGGCGAGCAGTCCGGCCACATCATCTTCTCCAAGTACGCCACGACGGGCGACGGACTCATAACCGCCATCAAGGTCATGCAGGTCGTGCTGGACTCGAAGCAGCCCCTTTCCAAGCTGGCCGAGCCCGTCACCATCTATCCGCAGGTGCTGAAAAATGTCATCGTGGACGACAAGGACGGCACCATGGCCGACGCCGCGGTGCAGGCGAGCGTGAAGGCCGTAGAGGCCCGCCTGGGCGGCGGCGGCCGCGTACTGCTGCGCAAGAGCGGCACGGAGCCCCTGCTGCGCGTCATGGCCGAGGCCGAGACCGACGAGGTCTGCGAGGCCGCCGTGGACGAGATAATAGACGCCATGCGCGAAAGCGGCCATCTGGTGAGGGTGAAATGATGTATAAGATAAGCGATCTGCTCGATTTGGAGCACACCATAGCCGCAGAGCTCTTTGAGGGCAAGACCTACGCCTGGGAAGTCCTGCCCGAAATAAAGTCCTTCATCCTGAAACTGGGTGCGAGCCTGCCCGAGGGCGAGTTCGACCACCCCTCGGAGGACGTTTGGATAGCCAAGGACGCCAAGGTTTTCCCCAGCGCCTATATCGGCGGCCCCTGTATCATCGACCACGAGGCCGAGGTGCGGCATTGCGCGTTTATACGCGGCAGCGCCATCGTCGGCAAGGGCTGCGTCGTGGGCAACTCCGTGGAGCTCAAGAACGTCGTCCTGTTCGACAAGGTGCAGACCCCGCACTATAACTACGTGGGCGACTCCGTCCTGGGCTACCACGCGCATATGGGCGCAGGCAGCATCACCTCCAACGTCAAGAGCGACAAGACCCTCGTCGTCGTAAAGAACGGCGCGGAGCGCATAGAGACGGGCATGAAGAAGTTCGGCGCCATCCTGGGCGACTGCGTGGAGGTGGGCTGCAACAGCGTGCTGAACCCCGGCAGCGTCATAGGCCGCCGGGCGAGCGTCTACCCGACCTCCTCCGTCCGCGGCCAGGTCCCGGCGGACAGCATCTACAAGTCCGCAGGGGAGATAGTGAAGCGCGACTGAGGCGCAGGCGGCAAAAAAGCGGGGAAAACCCCCGCTTTTTTGCTGGAATAGTCCATGCCTGATACAAAAACTGTTGCGCCGGGATGTATAAACGTTGTATAATAGTTTGGTATGTGATGCAGCCGGGAGCACGGAGCAGATGAGCTCCGCGCCCCCTATATAAAAGCGGAGGCCGGCGCGCCGTTCCGCTGAGATATTTTATGCCCGCGGCATGTACCGCGTTACGGGGAGGTCAAACATGGATATTAAAATTGCGCCCTCAATACTCTCGGCAGATTTCGTGCGCCTTGCGGACGAGGTGGAGGAGATAAAGGCCGGCGGCGCGGACTATGTCCATGTGGACGTCATGGACGGCCTGTTCGTGCCGAACATCACTATAGGCATCCCTGTCGTGAAGTCGCTCAGGAAGGCGACGGACATGTTCCTGGACGTGCACCTGATGATAGACCGGCCGCACCGCTACGTCGGCAAGTTCTGCGACGCGGGCGCGGACCTCGTGTGCTTCCACGTCGAGGCGGACGAGCCGCAGGATATCCTCGCCGCGCTGGATGAGATAAAAGCCAAGGGCAAGCTGGCCGCTCTGGCCATAAAGCCCAAGACCCCCGGCTCGGTCATATTGCCCTATCTCGACAAGCTGGACATGGTCTTAGTCATGACGGTCGAGCCCGGCTTCGGCGGGCAGAGCTTCATGGCCGACATGCTGCCCAAGATACGCGGCATCAGCGCGCTCATAAAGGAATACCGCCCCGCCTGCGAGCTGGAGGTGGACGGCGGCATAGACGATGGCACCGCCCCGCTCGTCGTGGACGCGGGCGCAAATGTGCTTGTCGCGGGCAGCGCCGTGTTCGGCAAGCCCGACAGAGCGGCGGCAATAACCGGCATCCGCATGGCCGCGGACGTGAAGCCATAATCTGAGATCAAGAGGTTGAACATATATGTCCTTTTTCCCGGCGGCGCTTGAAAATCTTATCGACAAATTTGCCATGCTCCCGGGCATAGGCAAGAAGAGCGCGCAGCGCCTGGCCTTTTTCACGCTGTCGCTCCCGGACGCGGAGGCAGAGGCCTTCGCCGCCGCCATCTCGGACGCGAAGCGCAGCGTCCGCTGCTGCTCCGTGTGCCAGAACCTGACTGACGCGGAGATCTGCCCCATCTGCTCGTCAGCCAAGCGCGACCAGAGCGTCATCTGCGTCGTGGCCGAACCGCGCGACGTGCTGAGCTTTGAGCGGGGCAGGGAATATAACGGAGTCTATCACGTCCTGCACGGCGTGCTCTCGCCCATGAGCCACGTCGGCCCGGACGATTTGCGCATATCTGAGCTTGTCTCCCGCGTCGCCCAGGGCGGCGTTGAGGAGGTCATCATGGCCATGAACCCGGATACAGAAGGGGAGACGACGGCCATGTACATATCGCGCCTGCTGAAGCCCTTCGGGGTTAAGGTGACGCGCCTCGCCTACGGCATCCCCGTCGGCTCGAATCTCGAGTTCGCGGACGACGCCACGCTCCTGCGCGCCCTTGAGGGCCGCGTGGAGATGTAGGCGGCTTAAAATCGGCCTTAGCGGTTATAATGCTGGATAACCGTTGTACATAAGACAAAAAAGAAAGTTTAAGGAGACTAATTAAATATGGCAAAACTTAAAATAATCCCGCTCGGCGGCCTCGGTGAGATAGGAAAAAACCTCACCGTGTACGAATACGGGCAGGACATTCTTGTCGTGGACTGCGGCCTGGGATTCCCGGACGAGGAGCTCTACGGCATTGATGCAGTCATACCCGATATCACCTACCTGAAGCAGAATAAGGACCGCATCCGCGGCATAGTCATCACCCACGGCCATGAGGACCATATCGGCGCCCTGCCCTACGTCATGCGGGAGCTGGACGTGCCCATCTACGCCACCAGCCTTACGGCGGGCATCATCGAGCTGAAGCTGGAGGAATTCGACCTGCTGTACAACACGCAGATCTTCACGAAGAAGGCGGGCGACAGGTTCAAGCTCGGCTGCTTTGAGGTCGAGATGATACACGTGAACCACTCCATCGCGGACTCCGTGGCCCTGGCCATCAAGACGCCCATAGGCACCGTCATCCACACCGGCGACTTCAAGATAGACGTCACGCCCATCCAGGGCGAGATGATAGACCTCGCGCGCCTGGGCCAGCTGGGCAAGCAGGGCGTCCTGGCGCTGCTCTCTGACTCGACGAATGTCGAGCGCCCGGGTCACACTGATTCCGAGCGCAAGGTCGCGGAGAAGTTCGACGAGCTTTTCAAGGGCTGCGAAAAGCGCATCATCGTCACTACCTTCGCCTCAAACGTCCAGCGCATCCAGCAAATCGTGAACGTCGCGGCCAAGTATAAGCGCAAGGTCGCCGTCACGGGCCGCAGCATGGAGAACATGATCAAGGTCGCGCGCGAGCTGGGCTATATGGATATCCCGGAAGGCGTGCTGGTGGAGCTCAACCAGATAAAGGGCCAGCCGAAGGACAGGACCGTCATAATCTCCACCGGCAGCCAGGGCGAGAGCATGTCCGCGCTCTACCGCATGGCCTTTTCGGAGCACAAGCAGATAAATATAGACGCGGGCGACAGGATAATCATCTCTGCCTCCGCCATTCCCGGCAACGAGACAACGGTCTCCAAGGTCATCGACGAGCTTTTCCACAAGGGCGCGGAGGTCATCTATGACCGTCATACCGACCTGCACGTCTCTGGCCATGCCTCGCAGGAGGACCAGAAGATGATGCTTGCCCTGACAAAGCCGAAGTTCTTCATTCCCGTCCACGGCGAGTACCGCATGCTCTGCAAGCACGCGGAGCTGGGCCGCATCATGGGTGTCGAACCCAACAACATCGTCATAGCTGAAAACGGCAGCGTCATCGAGCTGAGCCGCAAGAGCATAAAGTCCGTGGACATCGTGCCGGCGGGCCGCGTGTTTGTGGACGGAAGCGGCGTGGGCGACGTGGGCAGCATCGTGCTCAGGGACAGAAAGCACCTGGCACAGGACGGCATGATAGTCGTAGTCCTGGCCCTTTCGGGCGAGGACAGCTCCCTCGTCTCCGGCCCGGAGATAGTCACGCGCGGCTTCATCTATGAGAAGGAGTCGGAGGACCTCATCGAGGAGATGAAGCGCGTCATTTTCGAGAGTCTGGAGAGCTGCCGCCACCAGCGCATAACCGACTGGGCCGGCATCAAGAACAAGGTCCGCACCAACCTGACGGGTTATCTTTACAAGACCACCAAGCGCAGTCCTATGATACTGCCTGTGATAGCGGAAATATAAACGAATAGAGGGGCATGGGCATGGAATACGATTTTAAGAGCCTGCACCCCGAATACGGCAGCGGCGCTCCCATGTGGGGGCGCCTTGCTGAATTTGGGGCGCCGTCGCCGGAGGAGATAGACTTCGGCGTGGCGGAAATGAAGTTTAGACTGGCGCCTGAGATAGCCGCGGCGCTGGAGCGTCACGTTACCGCGGGCACCTTCGGGTATTCAGGAGCGCCGGAGAGCCTGAAGCGTGAGATATGCACCTGGATGGCGCGCCGCCACGGCTGGCGGATAGAGCCGGAGTGGCTCTTCCAGACCTACGGCCTTGTGTTGGCAGTCGGCTGCTGCGTGCGCGCGCTGACGGAGCCAGGGGACGGCATACTGCTCAATTACCCCTCCTATCCTCCGTTTTACCGCGCAATAGAGCAGAACGGACGCCGCCTTGTCCGCAGCGACCTTCTGGAGCTGGAGGGCAGATACGTCTTCGACTTCGAGGACATGGAGCGGAAGATCGCGCAGGAAAACGTCAAGCTGTACATACTGTGCAGTCCTCAGAACCCGACCGGCCGCGTCTGGACGCGCACCGAGCTGGAGCGCGTGGGCGAAATGTGCCTCAGGCACGGCGTAAAGGTCGTGTCCGACGAGATACACTTCGACATCTGCTACCCGGGGCATGAGCACAGCGTTTTCGCCTCGCTCTCGGATGAGTTTGCCGCCAACAGCGTCGTCCTCACCGCGCCGAGCAAGACCTTCAATATAGCGGGCATGACCATCTCGAACGTGATAATCCCGTCCACGCAGCTGCGGGAGCGCGTAAAGGAGACTGTCTCGCGCGATATGGGCGGCTATTTCAACAGCTTCGGCTACGCCGCCTGCGAGGCCGCCTACAAGAGCGCGGAACCCTGGCTGGACGAGTGTCTGAAGGTGCTGGAGGGCAACTGCCGCCTCTTCACGGACTTCCTGCGGGAGCGCGTGCCGGCCTTCTCCTGCCATATGCCTGAGGGAACGTATCTCGCCTGGATGGACGGCCGCCGCACGGGGCTTGGGCCGGAGGAGCTGACCAGGTTCCTGCATGGCGAGGCGCGCTTCTATACTGAGCCCGGCGAAGTGTTCGGCTCGGGTTACGAGCTTTTC
>ULUX01019387.1_pt1 | contig 11955 bp, 5 predicted proteins | sample 1958961 | NCBI WGS metagenome assembly ULUX01 (sample SAMEA4835773, study PRJEB28245) | human gut metagenome | biome: gut microbiome; material: fecal sample | place: Denmark | collected 2008 | reverse complement strand
ACTGCTATATTTGCATATTATATGATATGTTGAGCTATGACGAAAAGTACGATGGGTACCAAGTTGCCAAGAAAATTGGAGCAGAAGATGCAGATAGTAGGTGAGCAGGTCAGACTACGAAGGAATCTTAGTATTGCTCAGGTTGCCGAACGTGCCACCTGTTCTCCTCTTACGGTTTCACGCATAGAGAAAGGTGTACCGACAGTGGCAATAGGCATTTATCTTAGGGTGCTTTATGCACTTCAGCTGGATGATGATCTTCTTCTGCTTGCAAAAGAAGATGCAATGGGAAAGGCCTTGCAGGATTTGAGTCTTAAGAAACGAGAAAGAGCATCCAAAAAAGAATAAGCGATGAAAAAACTTTATGTATTTGCCGATTTCGATTGGCTGAAAGAACCAAGGCTTGTTGGAGAGCTAAGTTACGAATCACTTCGTGGCTCTGACAGCTATGGATTTTGTTATAGTAATGAGTGGTTGAAGGACTATGGTAGTCTGTTTCTTAGTGATGATTTGAACAATTATCCTGGTCAGCAGTACACGGCTCTCGGCAAGGATATTTTCGGATGCTTTTCGGATGCTCTTCCAGACAGGTGGGGACGTACATTGATAAATCGCAGGGAGCAGATTCTGGCAAAGGATGAAAAACGCCCGGTGCGTAGGCTTTCTTCGTTTGACTATCTTATAGGGATTGAAGACTTTTCTCGTATGGGAGGTTTCCGTTTCAAAGAATCCATGGATGGAAACTATATTAATGCAAGTGAAACCTTGCGCATTCCTCCATTGACAGACATACGTGAGTTGATTGCAGCCAGTTCTGAAATAGAGAAAAGCGAAGAAGAGGATCAGCTTCCTGAAATGCGATGGATTGCACAGTTGGTGCAGCCAGGCTCTTCTCTTGGTGGTGCACGTCCAAAAGCAAGTGTGCTTGATGAAAACAAGAATCTTTGTATAGCAAAGTTTCCGTCCCGTAAGGATGATTATGATGCAGGTCTTTGGGAACATTTTTCGCATCTTTTGGCAAAAAAAACTGGGATCAATGCAGCGGAAACAAGAGTAATCTCTACAAATGATAAATATCATACTTTGCTTTCCAGACGATTTGACAGACGAGAAGATGGTAAACGTATACACTTTGCTTCAGCCATGACACTTTTGGGGTTGAATGATGGAGCTAATGCCAATACAGGCAATGGCTATTTGGATATTGTTGATTTTATCATTCAAAACTGTACCAATGTGGAAGATAATCTGAAAGAGCTGTATCGTAGAGTGGCGTTCAACATTTGTATTGGTAACACAGATGATCATTTCCGTAATCATGGTTTCCTTCTGACTGTCAAGGGATGGACTCTGTCACCGGCATATGATATGAATCCTACCTTAAACGAATATCAGAGTCTGTTGATTAACAGCTATACCAATAAATCGGATTTGAAAGAATTGTTGGATTCTTGTGAAGAGTATATGATTCCGGAAGATACTGCCGGGCAAATCATCGCTGAGGTGCTGAATGCAGTTATGGAATGGAGAACATTAGCTACGAAATTGGAAATTGCGAAAAGTGAGCAGGAACGTTTTGCTGCGGTTTTTGAGAAGCAAATACTATAGATAGTCAATTATCCATGTACCCTAAGTTCTATTAATGCAAAAATTAATCATCTGCAGTATAATAATTAGTAAAGAATAACAAGTTGAAACAATAAATAAAAGTCATGACTGAAATTGAATTCAAATGGTTAACTGAACCTCTCGCTGTTTTACTAACAGGTAAAGGGGTGTTTATTGTGAGTATTGTAATAGCTGTAATTTTTGGATTTATATACTATAAGAATAGATCTAGACAGTTGCTGAATAGCTTACCAGGACTGTTTACATCTTTAGGTCTTTTGGGAACATTCGTGGCTATCTGTAATTCATTAGGCGACATCAACCAGGACTCACTTGAAATAGATACCATAATTCGAAATTTGGTACCTGCCTTTACATCTTCTATCGCAGGTCTTATTTCTGCGTTTATCGCAACAGCAGGATGTAAGATATGGTATTCATATGAAGACCGGAAATTGGAAAAGAAAATTAACCTACAAACACCTGAAGAGTGTTTGTATAATCTTACCCTGTTGTCAACTACAACAAATAAATCTCTATCAAGGATTTCACAGCAACTTGTAGAACAAAGTGCCAAAAATGAAGAATATAATGAACGACTCAATACTACTATTAGTCAGCAAAGTAAGATTCTTGAGCAATTTATCAATGACTTTGTAAAGAGAATGGATGATATCTTTACTAAGATGCATGGTCAGATTGAACAGAATATTAAGGATTTCGGTGAAGAGCAGTTCAAGAAATGTGCAGATACTCTTGAGGCTTTGACAGATAAAATGTCTTCACTCTCTAAAGGTCTGCTTGAAGAGCAAAAGACTAATGTCCAGCAAATGATTGCAGGGACCAATACAGAGTTACAGTCTGTATCTAGCAATGTGACAGTACAAATCACATCACTCTGTACTCGAATGACTTCTGCATTGGCTAATTTACGTTCTAGCCAGGATGAAAAATTGACTTCTATCGTTGAAAACTATAATGCTTTGTCAGAGAAATTGGCTAGTCAGAACTCAGATTTCGCTGAAAAGATGAATGCACAATTTAATGCTGAATATGAAAAGATTCAGGAACAAAATACAAACAGCTTGCAACAGATGGTTGATTTGAAGGATGCTTATGCTGAAGTAAATCAAGAAATGCTTCAAAGCAGTACATCTATGAATCGTGAAGTAAGTGCTGAATTACGCAATTCTCTTTCTACATTCGTAACGGACTTACAGAAGACTGTTACTGACGAAGTTAATGCCCTCAGTTCAGCAATTGTCACAAATGTAGAAGCATTAGAAAGGAGTTATGCATACATCAGTGATCATGTTCGAAATATTAAGGGCAACTATGAGAGTGCAGCTCAAGCATATATTGATGCCGTAAATAATGCTCATAGGATGAATGAGAGTCAAGAAAATATGCTTTCGACCATTAATGATAGTATGAAGCATGTTGTCCACACAAATGAAAAGGTGGATGAAGTCATTGCTGTAATAGAAGAAAGACAAGAACGTATAGAGAACCTGATTTCTCACATCAATGAAATCAGCACAACAATTGAGACTCTTCAGAAACTTGAAAGTCAACTTAATAGAATCACCAACAAATGAGTAAGTTGAATTTTAAAAACGAAGGTGACGAGCATAATTTCTGGCAGAATTATACAGATTTAATGTCAGGGTTTCTGGTTGTGTTTATCATAACCAGTCTTGTTGCATGGTATGGCTACATTAAGGTGACAGGGGCTATTGGTGGTGATGGTGGTAGTATAAAAGTCACCATTGAACAATCAAGAATGATTCGAGAGTTCAACGAAGCACAAAAGTCATTAGTAAGTGAGTATTTCCATTATAATGAGCAATATCAAAGATTTGAGTGTAAATCAGATATAATGTTTGAACCTAATTTGGCAAATATCCCGGCTGATAAAGAAGAAATTTTTATAGAAGCGGGAAAAGAGTTGGTTAACAAAATTTTGTCCAAATTTAAAGAGTCTGTAAATATTTCTTTCAAAATCATAATAGAAGGACGAGCAGCCAGACATTTGAACAAAGGTTCCAAGGAAGCAAATGAAGCAGCGGATAGAGCTGTATGGCACACAATGGAAATTCGTAGCTATGAACGTGCATTGAGCTTATATAATCTTTGGAATCAAAATGGGATAATTAAATCCATTCAAGAAATGAATGGAGAAGTGTTTATTTCTGGTTCGGGTTTTGGTGGTCAAGGTAGATATTCCAATACTCCAGGCCAAGAAGAACTCAACAAAACATTTATCATTCAAATCATCCCTTACATCAAATAAAGTAGAGGAATTATGAAAGTAAGAGACCTCAGACAATATATAAAATCAATTTCAAAAGGTAATGAAACCCTTGAACTAGTAGGTTCGAATAAAGAATACTTTTTGAATATGATGAGTGGGCAGGGACAAAAAGTCGATGCTCTCATAACAGGTGCAGCCAGTTTTGCAAATAATGCAAAAGAACAGTTGTTCTATGAATTTGTGCAGAATGCGTATGATGCAAGTGCAGATTCTTTATTCTTCTATGCTAATGAAGAGTTCTTGATAGTACTAAATAACGGAGAACCGTTCTTTACTGACCTCAATATTTTTGATCTTCCTGAAGGCGAAGAGCCTAGAGATGGTCAGTTATATAATTTTTTAGCAAAAGGCAAATCCTTGAAGTTAAACGATGATGACAAACTAGGTAAGTATGGTCAAGGTTCCAAGTTGCTTTATACACTTTTGGCAGATATAAATCATAACGTCAATACAGAAGAACTTCTTAAAGATGCCATCATTAATAACAAAAAAGGACCATATCTTGTTAGTTGGCACAATATGTCCCAGTTGGATGCTTGGCTTATTAATGATGATGAGTGGATTCCTGCTCAAGCAGACGATGTAGAGAACCATATACTGTTTGCGAAAATTCTTATGAGCTATTATCCAATAGCACCAGGTCAAGATTTAGAAAGATTTAGCAATGAAGAAGCACAAAGAGCAATTAAGGCATTCAATGAATTAGTTGATCCGCCAAGAAATAAATCGTTCTTGACTAAGGGAACGGCTTTAATTATACCCTTAGGAAAGGGTAAGTATGATGCGATCATTGAAGAAAACAACCTTGAGAATGTTCGTGCACGTTTAGGCGTTTTTGCTTCCATCACAGCTGCTCAAGAGCGTAATGTAGGCAAATCACTTAAACATATATATGTGATGGGTAAAGAAGTAGAGCAGCATCCTGTTAGTTCATTATTTGTTGATTTTGTAGAAGAAGGGAATAAATTCCATTATCACTTTGCTTTCAATCCAATATTCGCTGAAAAAAATGTGGTTAACTTCTTTAAGGGATTGCCTATTCTACAAACAAAATATCGATTTGGTTTTATTTTGGACAGCCAGATTTTAGAGGTAGATGATAGCCGTCAGCGTATAAGCGATACAGAAAAAACTTGTGATCAATTGCGTCTTGCCTATACACATTTGGTTGATGAATTGAAGTCGCTTTTGGTTACAAATAGAGAAAAGTTTGATTATATCTATCAGTCCTTGATATCGTCACGCCCAGAAGATAACTCTGAAGATGAACAGAAGATCCGTAAAGCATTCTATGATGTTATTCGTCCATTCTTGAAGGAATATGCTTATACATCTGAGGGTACTTACGTACCTTTTGAACAAGTATGTGAGGAAGAAAAGGAAACGAATGTTTTATTGAAAGATATTGGTATAACTGATTTACATTGGATTGACAATGAAAGCAGAAAAAAATATTCTTTCCACTTTGATAAAAAGGTTCGTGTTTTACGTTTTGCTGAGATGCTTCAAATGGCAGACATGGAAAAATTGTCCGCATGGATAAAGTGTATGTCTAAGGAGGATTATAGACTATTCCATACCAATTGTCTTGATTGTATCTCAGATATTGAAACAATACAATTATTCCGTTCAAATGAGAATAATTTATATTCATGGGGGGAATTGAAGTCCGATATTAATGTTTACTATATGGCTCAGACGACACAACCAATATTTGTAGGTCAAGAGTATATAGTAGAACCTATGTGTGAGGAATATGATGAAGATGATTATTCAAATCTTTTCGGTAAGATAAAAGCAAATCTTGCAGAATTGAGAGAAACTTCTATGGGCAGAGATGCTGTATGTCAAACGCTCTGTATGATTGCTGAAAATGAATCTGATTACGAAGATGAAATTATAAATGGAATCACTGTTCTTCAGAACTGGCGTGGTGATTATTTGCCATTCTCTGAACTGTTTGAAGAGCGTTTGGACGGGACTATTTTGTTTGACAATTTCCGCATCAAAGGTAGTATACCTGAATGTATTAAACATCGAGATTGGCTTATTGACAAACAAGGCGACAATACAGCACTGTGGAATTGGATCGTAAATCATTTCGATGATATAAAGCAAGAAGATGGCTGGGGCGACAACACAGATGCATATCTAAGAGATATACAGAATGCTTACAAGGCAGGTGGAACATCTGTTGCAGGTTCATTACTTAGATTATATCTTGACAAAAATGGTAAACCTACAGATGAATCATGTCAGAATGTAGAAAACTTCGATAAGTTATCTGAAGCAGAATATGAAAAACTTCAAGCTTCATATTCTGATTATAATTTTGTGCCATATAAGTACGAAAAGGTGTTGAGTTCTGCACCATTCATGATGAATACCTTATATGTCTACGACTTGATTGACCCTAATCAGTTTATAGACTTTGATACATTGGCTATTTTGTCGAAGATATCATCTGATGGATTCTTGCTTAAATACAGGGTTATAGGTAATGATAATAGCTTTATAGTTCAGGCCCTTAATGGTGGGAAAAACTATACTAATGACCTTGACACGGATTTGAGAAGTGCTTTGTTAGAGATTGGATTTTACTATATACCTCAAAAGGTACAAACTCTTATTCCATCAGATACAAATGCTTTCAATATCACTCGGGACGACTTTGCAAATTCTGTTGTAGATAAGATTTCAGATAAGAATCTAATATTCCCCCTTATCAGAAATTGTAGCTCTGCTGTTGTGGAACATTATATCAATTCGTTGTCTATAATATCTATCGACCATAAGATTACAGATTCTGATATTCGTTGGCAGATTATTAAATTTGCCGTGTCACGTGATACTGAAGAGAATGAATTTAGAAAAACCATATTTAATTGTATCAGACATAATAATGAAGGACTTCCAGAGACAATAAAGGATAGTGTTTTCATTGCTTATGATCATGAGTATAGTCTGTATGCCTTAAATGGTGATTATCAAGAAGAGAATGAACATATCGATTCATTCCTGGATTGTCTTCCTTCAGATAATGATGCAGAGTGGTTTAAGGAACAATTTTATGGAGACAAGAAGGAGAACGTTTCTTGCAAAGAAATCTATGACGAGATAAAAGATAAACATCTCACAATAGAGCAACTCCGCTTCTGTCTTGACTATTCACTTAATGATGGGCCTGATTATTACAATCTTGAAATAGGTAAAAAAGAGAGTCTTAGCGAGGCTTTGACAATGATTAAGACTAACCAGTATAGAGGGTTTGATGAGTATTTCAAGATTTCTGATTTTGATTCAGAGACCCAAGTATTTGCAGAGCAATCTTTACTTAATGACGAAGAAAAGCTTCCCAACGAAATGCAGAAATGGTTGGAACAGAATGTTGATGCTATCAATTTGTTTGAGAATATCAGAACCGACAGTGAATCATACATTTCTGTAAGAAGACTCATTCGTGATAACGAAGAAGCTATAGCTATTCCTGATTTTGAAGACCCAGATAAAACTGAATCAACAATAAACTGGTTGTTGAATGCTGAACTTATATACGTTTATGGAGATAATGCCTACAAGAATATAAAACGTATAATCGATAGACTACCAGAAGGCATTGTTAACATGGTATTCTTAAGGTATACTGGTAATGTCGAATGTCGTGATAAGTCACTTGACTCTATTTGCCCTACATTTACTCTTGAAAAATATGATAAAGAATCATGTTTCTTATCTATTTATTCTTGGACGCCAATATTCTTGGATATGTTGATGAATGACAAGAAGGTGCAGAATTTCTTTGTAAATGAAGTCGTGTTTGCTTATGAAGGATTAGAATTACTTTCTAAACATAAACTACATAAATCTCCTAAACTAGAGGTTTCTGTTAAGGCTCATGAAGGAGATTATAATGAAATTGCAACAGAACCATATCAGATTTGGAAGAATATGCCCGAATCTAGAGGTATCTTGATTAAAACATCAAAGAAACCTATTGGTATAAACTTTACAATGCTCAAAAATAGGGAACAGGTTTTCTCAAAAGCAATAGATAACAAGGAATTTGGTTATGACACTAATGGTTTGGTAGTTGTTCAATATCCTAATGCAGAAAAAATCTCTGCAATAAAGATGATAGAGAAACATATTGCCGATATGGAGTTCTTCCAGCAACCTTTTATTGTATTGCAAGGACTATATGTAGACCAATTGGAAAAACTTGAGCAAATTGCAGAGGAAAAAGGAACAGATATCGCTACGATAGTTCAAACTTCAGAAAAATCAATTAGTAATACAGGTGATAATGATGCGAACTTAAAGGTCGATGAAGATAAACTTGACAATATTAAAGAGTTGGCTGAATCATTTGATGCAGATGAATTGATGGAACTTGCTGATAAGAAAGACATGATATTAGAGATTCTTCATGAAATGCAAGAGGTTGATGATGAAACTCAAGAGTCGCAAGTTCGTCAAACAATTGGATATATTGGTGAACTTATTTATGAGCAATATCTATTGGCCCAAGGTAAGGATTATAAGTATGCTGCAATAGAAGGTATTGGAGATTATGACTTCCATAATATTACAGACAGGATTTATGTCGATGTTAAAACAACATTGTATAGTCTTAAAGATGGTACTGCTCCATTCTATTTACATAAATCTCAAAATACTTTTATGCAAAAGCATCCCAATGAGAAATACCATATAGTTCGAATATCATTAAACGACTTGGATTTGCAGAAATCGTATGAAAGAATAAGAGATATTTATGGTAAAGAAGCAAATCCTATGATTGACGAAAGACTCAAAGAGGATTGTTTGAAAATTGCCAAGAAGTATTGGAGAGGTGCAAAGATTGAACAATTCGATGCATTGTCACCAGAATATTCTATTAAGATAGAAAAGAAGTAAGATGAAAAATAGTATAACTCCTGCTCAACAACTTTATTATGCATGGGATTTATCGCATAAGAAATCGACCAGTGACGATAGTCGATTTACTGGCGTATTGTCTGAAGCTAAAGTTGATATGAATCCTCACCAAGTTGAAGCAGCTTTGTTTGCATTCAAATCTCCACTAAGTAAAGGTGCTATTTTAGCGGACGAGGTTGGTTTGGGTAAAACTATTGAAGCTGGCATTATTCTTTCAGAACTATGGGCAGAACATAAGAGGCGAATTATTATTGTTGTTCCTGCATCTCTGAGAAACCAGTGGAATTTGGAATTGATGGAGAAATTTTACTTACCATCAGTGATTCTCGAAAATGAAAGCTATAAGGAAATTAAGGAGTTGGACACTAATCTCTTTGAAGATGGTAGACATATCATAATCTGCTCATATAATTTCGCAATAAAGCATTCAGAAGAACTTCAGTTGGTTGATTGGGATTTGGTCGTATTTGACGAAGCTCACAAAATGCGTAATGTCTACAAAAAAGGTAATATCATTGGTAACACAATGATGAATACCTTTAAGCATTATAAAAAGATTTTGTTAACTGCAACGCCATTACAGAACAACCTAAAGGAACTATATGGCTTAATAAGCATTATAGATCCACATTTCTTTTCTACAGTTGATTCGTTTAATGAGCAATACAATATGATTACTACCAGAGACTCTGCTAAGTTTGGAGAACTCAAAGGTAGACTGTCTCATATTGTACATAGAACACTGCGTCAACAGGTCAAAGAATATGTCAACTACACTAAGAGAACTGCATTTGTACAAGAATATGAAGCTTCTCCTGAAGAAGTACAATTGTATGAAAATATAAGCGAATACCTTCAAAGGCCAGGAACATATGGCATTCCTGAGAAGGTAAGGCCTATGTTGTCATTAATTGTCAGAAAGATAATGTCTTCTTCTGCATATGCGTTAAGTTTTACTTTACAGCGTTTTGTCGAAAGACTAGAACATTACAAAGTTACTGGTGAATTGTTATCGGCCATGTCAACGGTAGAAAACGACTACGAAGTAACACTCGATGAAGAGAAAGACGAAATCAACGAAGGACTGAATCCTGCAATTTCTGATGCGATTGATTTGGAGATAGCTGAATTACGTATGTATCAGGAACAGGCAAAGTCTATTGTAAATGAGACTAAGGCAAAGCAATTACTCGTTGCTCTAGAAAAGACATTCCATAAAAATGAGATGCTTGGAGCACCCAAAAAGGCTTTAATTTTTACTGAAAGTCGTAGAACTCAAGAGTATTTAAAATCTTTTCTTCAGAATAACGGATACAAAGAAAAAGTCGTTTGCTTTAATGGCTCAAACAATGATGATGATTCTAAATCTATCTATCGAAAATGGCTATCTCTATATGCAGGTTCTAAACGTATATCAGGAAGAACAATTATAGATAGAAAACAAGCATTGGTTGACCATTTTAGGACAGATGCCGAAATCATGATTGCAACAGAATCAGGTGCTGAAGGTATCAACCTGCAATTCTGCTCACTTCTTGTCAACTATGACATGCCGTGGAATCCTCAAAGAATAGAACAGCGAATAGGACGTTGCCACAGATATGGACAAAAATTCGATGTGGTTGTAGTGAATTTTGTAAATCAGTTGAATTACGCAGACTGTAGAGTCTATGAATTGCTGAATGAGAAGTTTAATCTTTTTGAAGGCGTATTTGGTAGTAGTGACGAAGTCTTAGGCTCATTGGAGTCTGGAGTTGATTTTGAGAAGAAGCTTAATCATATTTACCAAACTTGTCGTACAGAAAGAGAAATTGAGGCTGCATTTAATCAACTTCAGTCTGAATTGGAAGAGATTATACAGCAACGAATTAAAGATACCAAAAAGTCTTTACTTGAAAATTTTGATGAAGAGGTTGTTGATAAGCTGAAGATTCGACAAAGCGAAGATCGTGATAGAGTAAATTCTTATAATCGTCATTTTTGGCGACTAGCCAAGAGTGTTTTGAAAGATTTAATTACTGACATTGATGATGAAAATCTTACTTTTGTTTTACCAGTATCACTAAAAAGCAATATACCTTCCGGTACTTACATATTAAACAAAGATCATGGAGATTTTCATCAGTTAAGAGTAACGCATCCTCTTGGCGAATATATTATAAGCAGAGCATTAGAGACCCCTGTTCCTGATGCTAGTATTGAATTTGAAGTAGACAATTTATCCTCTAGACAAGTTTTGCTGGAAAAGTATAAGGGAAAATCAGGTGTAGCTGTCGTATATAAAGTAAAGGCTTACAATGAATTAGATTCACATGAACATCTTCTTTTCTGTAGCAAAACTGATGATGGAGAGAATCTTTCACCAGATTTTCTTAAAAAATTGTTTGAAGCAAACGCTATTAATGAATCGAAATGGTTTGGAGACAATGTTGAAGAGCAGCTGACCGAATCATATGAGCAACAATTGTATGACTTGAAACATGATGTTTATAGCAGATCTGAAGAATACGTTAGTTTTGAGATTGATAAGTACCAAGCTTGGGCAGAAGATCAAGTTTACTCACCAGAGAATGAAGTTATTGCTCTTCGCAAGGAAGATGAAGCCTTGAAAAGACAAATTCGTAAAGAAAGAAATGCAAAATTGAAACTTGAACTTCAGGAGAACGAAGCTAAAATAGCAAAGCAATTACGTCAGAAACAACGCCAACTGTTCGATCTGGAAGATGAATGTGCGGATAAAGTTGATGCTATGACTGTAAAACTTCGAGTCGCCATGACAAACCATTATGATACATCCATTTTTATGCGTTTTAGATGGCATATTAAATAACTAAAGGCTCCCAAACAGAGAAGTCAATAAAGATAAAGATTGAAGTAGATACTTGTCCACCGTTGAACTTCAATACAAAATAAAAGCTATTGCTTCAGCCACATTCATTTATGCCCCGCTGTTTCACACTTCTAGACCTGTTTGCAGGCAAGATGCAATTATCATCCGGTGAATAATCCTGAAAAATTTGAACTTGTGAAATCTGTGTTTGATAGACCTTTGGTAGTAAGCATCCGATAAAGTACACATTGTATTTTCATAAAAT
>ULUX01051408.1_pt1 | contig 12042 bp, 16 predicted proteins | sample 1958961 | NCBI WGS metagenome assembly ULUX01 (sample SAMEA4835773, study PRJEB28245) | human gut metagenome | biome: gut microbiome; material: fecal sample | place: Denmark | collected 2008 | reverse complement strand
TAATTTTCTAAATATTTTAAAAAATGATATTAAAGAAGATTTAAAAGAGCAAAAATTAGAAATAAGAGAAGAAATAATACCAGAAATTGAAGAAAATAATGTGAATTAGTGCCTAAAAAACTTGCTTATCATGTTCTTTGGTGATATAATCATTTGTAGTAAATGAAGGGAGGGATTTGTAAATGACAAAAGTAGTAGTTAAAAATGGAGATGTTGATGGCGCATTAAAGAAATTTAAAACAAAAGTTGCCCGCAGCGGTGTCCCTTCAGAGTTAAAGAAAAGAAAGCATTATGAAAAACCAGGCGTTCGTAGAAGAAATGAAAAAAAAGAACAAATTAAAAATGCAAGAAAGCATAGAAATTATTAAGGTGATCATATGAATAGTAAAATTGCTGAAGATTTAAAAACGGCTATGAAAAATGGTGATAAATTTAAACTATCAGTTTTAAGAATGCTAAAAAGTGCTTTACAATTAGACTCTATAAGTAAAAAGCATGAACTTAATGATGATGAAGTAATGAGTGTAATAAAAAAACAAGTAAAAACAAGAAAGGATTCTATTAGTGAGTTTGCAAAGTATAATAAAAATGAAGAAATTGCCAAACTAGAACAAGAGATAGAAATCTTAAGTGTTTATTTACCTGAAGAGATGACAGCAGATGAAATTAGTAAAATAATTGATCAAGTATTTAAAGAAATAAATCCTACTAGTATGAAGGATATGGGATTAATTATGAAAGAACTAAATACTAGAATTACCAATGCAGATATGTCTTTGGTTAGTAAAATGGTAAAAGAAAGGCTAAGTTAGTCTTTTTCATTTAAGGAAAAGCAAAAATAACATTTTTTCTTGACAAATGAATATAATAAAGATATAATAATATAGAAATTGAAAGAGGAAAGTGAATTATATTCCACCTGATGAAGAATATTCATAGGTAAAAAGCCATAATAGTGAAGATTATTAATGTGTTTTTTAAGGTAGAATATAATTTATTCTATCTTTTTAATTATATGGAGGTGCGTAAGTATAGCAAGTGTGAATAAAGAGTTACCAATTAATGAGCAAATCAAAGTAGAAGAACTAATGGTAATTGGCCCTAATGGAGAGCAAATGGGGCTAAAAAAAATAGAGGATGCTTTAACTTTATCTAGATATGCAGGCTTAGATTTAGTTTTAATGAATGATAATGGTAAAGTAGCTGTAGGAAAAATTATGGACTACAACAAATACCGTTATGAACGTCAAAAAAAATTAAAAGAAGCGCAAAAGAAACAAAGAGAAACAAATAAAGAATTAAAAGAATATCGCTTATCGACAACGATTGATATTCATGATTTTGAAACTCGTGTTAGAAATGCGAAGGAGTACTTGATAAAAGGGCATCGAATTAAAGCATTTATTCGTTTTAAAGGCCGTCAAATGGCTAGACCAGAATTAGGACGCGATGTTTTACTAAGATTTGCGGATAGTTTAAGTGAGGTTTCAAGCATTGAGGCTGAGCCTAAATTAGATGGTAGACAAATGTTTATGCTATTAGCACCAAAAAAATAATAGTAGGAGGATTTATTATGGCAAAGTGCAAACAAAAAACACATAAAGCAAGTAGCAAAGTTTTAACAAAGAAAAAGAATGGTACTTTAACTTACAAAAAATCAAACGGAAATCATAAGACAAACAAAGATTCAGCAAAACAAGTACGTCAAAGAAGAAATAAAGGTATTTTAGGAAAAGGAGAAGCTAGCAGATTAAAATCTGTTATCTAAGGAGGTTAGAAAATGACAAGAGTTAAAGGTGGAAGTGTTTCCAAAACAAGAAGAAGAAAAGTATTAAAAGAAGCTAAAGGATATTTTGGAAGCAAACATAGATTATATAAAACAGCACAAGAACAAGTATTCCATAGTGGAGTTTATGCATTTAGAGACAGAAAACAAAATAAACGTAATTTTAGAAAATTATGGATTACAAGAATTAATGCAGCTTGTCGTGAAAACGAAATTAGTTACTCTAAATTTATGGATGGATTAGCTAAGGCTGGAATTGAAATCAATCGTAAGATGTTAAGTGAAATGGCTATTGATAATCCTAGTGCTTTCGCTGAATTAGTTAAAATTTCTAAGGAAGCCTTAAATGGTAAAGTACCTGCTAAAACTAAAAAATTAGAAGAACCCAAAAAAGAAGTTAAAGCTGAAGCAAGCAAATTAGTAAAAGAAGAAAAAGACTACAGCAAAATGACTTTAACCGAACTTAAAGCTATTGCTAAAGAACAAGGAGTTAAAGGTTACTCTGCAATGAAAAAAGATGAACTAATTGCTAGTTTAAATTAAAAAGAAACTCATTTTATTTAAAGAAATGAGTTTTTTATTAGGAATTTTTCAAATAATAAAAGCACACTTTTTTTTTAAATAAAATAATGGTATAATTAAATCACTGTGTGGTGATAAAATGAAAATATATTTAGTAGCGGGAAAATCTGGTTCTGGTAAAGGAGAAGTAGCAAAGATTATAAAAGAATATTACTTGTCCTTAAATCAAAAACCAATTATAACAAGCTTTAGTAAATATATAAAAATATATGCGAAAGAACTAATTGGCTGGGATGGTAGCGAGCCAAAACCTCGAAAATTTTTGCAAGATTTAGGCGTTACGATCAAAGAAAATATGGATATGCCATTATTTTTTGTAAATAGAATGATTGAAGATATTAAAATCTATTCTTTATATCGTGATGTTGTAATAATAGATGATGTAAGATTGCCTATTGAAATTGATGAACTAAAAAAGGCTTTTAATAATGTTTATTCAATGTATATTATCAATCAATTTGAACCTAGTAAATTATCACTAGAAGAACAAATGCACATTACAGAAACAGCTCTAGAAAACTATAGTAATTTTGACATAACAATTGTAAATGATAATATTGAAATATTAGATAATCGTGTAATTAGCTTTATAGAAGGAGTAGAAAAATGAACTTAAAAGATAAATTTATAGAATATTTTGTTGAACATAACCATGTGGAAATTCCTAGTGCTCCATTAATTCCGGAAAACGATCCAACCGTGTTATTTAATACTGCAGGCATGCAACCTTTAATTCCTTATTTATTAGGAGAAAAACATCCCCAAGGGAATAGATTATGTGATGCCCAAAAGTGTGTACGTTTAACTGATTTAGATGAAATAGGTGATAAAACTCACCATACTTTTTTCGAAATGCTTGGAAATTGGAGCCTAGGAGATTACTTTAAAAAAGAAAGTATTGAATACAGTTTTGATTTTTTAACTAATGTATTAAATATTCCTAAAGAACGTTTAGCTGTTACTGTATTTAAAGGAAATAATGATATTCCAAGAGACGAAGTATCGGCTGAAATATGGAAGAGTCTAGGAATTAAAGAAGAAAGAATAGCATATTTAGGAGAAGAAGATAATTTTTGGATCGCTGGAGAGGCTGGTCCGTGCGGAGGAGATACAGAAATTTTTTATTTTCGAAGCGAAGATGAGATTCCTAAAGTATTTGATCCGAAAGATGATCGTTGGGTAGAAATATGGAATAATGTCTTTATGGAGTTTCATAAAGATGAAAACGGAAAAATTACTGAATTATCGCAAAAAAATGTTGACACAGGAATGGGCTTAGAAAGAGTAGTAGCGGTTTTAGAAGGGGTAAATGATAACTATAAAACTTCTATTTGGAAAGAGATTATATCTTCAATAGAAAAAATTAGTGGTAAGCCATATGAAGGAAATGAAAAAAGTATGCGAATTATTGCTGATCATATTCGTACCAGTGTCTTTATTAGTGCTGACCGTGCAGGGATTAAACCAAGTAATACAGATCAGGGTTATATTTTAAGAAGATTAATTAGAAGAGCCATTCGTCATGCTAAAAATTTAGGAATTAATACACTTGAAAACTGGATGGAGCCTATTGCTTTAGAAGTATTAAAAAAATATGAAAGCTATTATCCTGAAATAAAAGAAAATAAAAATATGGTTTTAGAAGTATTAAAAAATGAAAATATAAAATTTAATCGTACATTAGAAAAAGGATTAAGAGAATTTGATAAACTGTTAAACCATCTAAATGGAGATATAATCGATAAAGATAACGCTTTTAAATTATATGATACATATGGTTTTCCAATCGAATTAACCGAAGAAATGGCAAAAGAAAAAAATTTAAAAGTTGATATAAAAGGGTTCCAAGAAAAATTTCAAGCTCATCAAGAGCTTTCACGTACGGCCTCTAAAGGAAAATTTAAAGGTGGATTAATGGGACATAGTGAGATCGAAACAAAATATCATACAGCGACTCATTTATTAAATGCAGCCTTAAAAACAGTAATTGGCCAAGATGTTCATCAAAAAGGAAGCAATATCAATGAAGAGAGAATGCGTTTTGATTTTTCTTGCGATCATAAGTTAACAGAAGAAGAAAAAGAAAAAGTAGAACAATTAGTAAACAATTGGATTAAAGAAGATTTACCAGTCACTATGGAAACAATGAGCAAAGAAGAAGCGATAAAAAGTGGAGCAGAAGCAATGTTTATTGAAAAATATGCTGATATTGTAAACGTATATAAAATTGGTAATGTTTCTAAAGAAATATGTGGAGGTCCTCATGTTTCACACACGAATGTATTAGGACACTTTAAAATTACGAAAGAAGAAGCAAGCAGTGCTGGGGTTAGAAGAATAAAGGCTATCTTAGAATAGTCTTTATTTTTAATTAAAAATATGGTATGATAAATATTATAGAAGAGGTGGATTAGATGACAATACTAAGCATAGGTAGAACGAGTTATGACATTACTTGCCCTGTAGAAGAATATCCAATAGAAGGAACAAAATATTTATTAAACGAAAAAATTGAATCTGGTGGCGGAACAGCAGCTAATGTAGCTTATTTACTTGGAAAATGGGGAGAAACCTCTTATTTTGCTGGGGTAGTAGGTTCGGATGATTATGGTTCGCAAATTAGGAAAGAACTAGAGCAAGCTATGGTCAAAACAGAACTAATGGAAAATTCTTATGAAATAGGAACACCAGTATCTGTTATCTTAGTAAATAAAAAAAATGGGACAAGAACACGGTTTGATATTGTAAGTGCCACTCAACCACAATTAAAAAAATATGAATACACCTTATCTCCAGATGTTATATTTACTGATGGCAAAGAATATAGTGCAACTATCAATGCTTTAAATAGATTTCCTAAAGCAATTAGTGTTTTAGATGCAGGAAGAGTGGATCGGGATTTATTAGAATTATGTAAATATGTAAAATATATTGTCTGTTCTAAAGGATTTGCTGAAACAGTAAGCGGCTTAAAAATAGACTATAACAATTCTGCAACATTAGTTCAAGTATATAAAAAATTAAAAGATCGTTATCCTAATAATAATATTGTTATAACATTAGAAAATATGGGAGCGATGTATTCCTATAATGGAGAAATAAAAATTATGCCTGGAATAAAAACAAAAGTAGTAGATCCGAGTTGTGCTGGAGATATTTTCCATGGTGCTTTTGTTTATTGCTTAGCAAATGGATTTGATTTGGAAAAAGCAATTACATATTCTAATATTACTGCTGGGCTTTCAGTTGGTAAAATGGGAGGTAGGACTTCTATTCCTAACTTAAAAGAAGTAATAAATTACTATAATCAAAAATTTAAAATTGTTGAAGCACCACCAGTAGAAGAGCAAAAACCGGTTGTAAATAATGAAGAAAAACTACCAGACATACCAGATCCTAGTAAAATCGTCATTCCTACCAATACTGCAAGCATAGAATCAGGTAATAGTTTTTTTGGTGGAGTAACTTCGATTCCCAAAATAGAACCAAATAACAATGGAAATGTTCAGTAGTAATTCGCCAGTATTAAATGTCCATGGAGAAACAACGGATACTGTAGTCTATTTTTTAAATGATTTTATAAAAGATAATGTAAAACTAAAAAATGCTTATGTAGGAATTATTCATGGAAAAAGTTCTAATATATTACGCAACCGTGTTCACGAATTGTTAAAGAAAAATAAGTTAGTAGATTCTTATAAAGTAAACATATGGAATCCTGGGATGACAATTGTAAAGTTAAAAATCGACAAAAATCAATAGTAAAGATGCAATTTTTACGTTAATTTGACAAAGAACTTAAAATATGCTATAATTAAAACGTAATTGAAATAGGGGGTTAATTTATGAAAGGTTATGTTTTAGATTACATTAATGAAAACGAATTCAAAAAATTAGAAAGAGCGCTAAAAAAGTATAATATGTTAGCCTTTAAAAAGCTAAATTTTGATTATTATCCAGCGCTTAGAAATGGCAAGTTTGTTGGAGAATTAATTAGCACAAATAAAAAAGAACAAACTGAAAAATACGAGCTTAAATTACCAAGTGATAAAATGTTTGCAGCTGTCCATGGAGAAGTAAAACTTTATTATACTGTCTATTTAAAAGAAGGAACAATTATGCTTGATACAATTACACCTACTGAAATATTGTTAGAAGGACATATGAGTGAACTTGCAACATATAAAGGAATAATGATATCAAAAGCGAATGCTTCTAAAGATAAGTTTAAAATTGATTTATTAAATATGTTACAAGAAAAGTAACATATTTTTTTAGGTGAATTATGAGAAAAGATTATACTTTTAAAAGTCAAGATTTTTTACCTTTCATTTATAATAGCGAAATAAATGAAATAATAAGAAATTATCAAAACATGTTAAAAATAGCAAGTCAATTTATTCTTTCCTTTTTAGGTAGTAAAAATTATTATTTAGAGCTATTAAGCGAAAAAACAGGTGAAATTGAATTTAGAGCAACTGCGAATAGCAAAAATTTAATTTTAATAATTTTAAATGAACGTTTAATAATTAAAAATGAAAATCAAGAGTATACTTTTTTTACAGATTGGACAGATAGGCAGTACTTTGCTCGGTTAGAAAAATATAAAATAAAAGAAAAAGATAGAACAATAACCCAAATTCTTGATGCACATCAAATTAAAATAGAAATCGAAATCGAAAATAGAATTTATAGTTTTATAATTCCCTATGATATTGATTACTATTTAGATCCTCATTGTTTCAACACAATAAATAAAAATACTACAATTATAGATTTAAAAAGGCTATATATGAGACGTTTTTTTGAAAATCAAAATGTTTACGAAAAACAATGTTTAACACATATATCAGTAAAGGAAATAACCGAGGAGAATAAAATCATTTTAGTAGATGAACTTATAATTAAAGAAGGCTTTGTTGAAAGATATACACTAAGTTCAATAAGTAACAATTTAATTATAAGAATAAGTGGAGTGCCAAATGGAACAAATGAAATCCATATTTTAAATTATCGAACGGAAACAAATATAGATTTTTCAGATGAGATAAATAAGCTATATGAACGAAGCAGAAGAATTAATATCGAATAATAAAAAGGCGAATATTATAAGTACTATTTTATAAATGGAATAAAATACAATAGAAAACTGGAGGTGAACGATGAATAGAGAAGATTTTCCTTTATTAAAAGAGGATATTATATATTTTGATAATAGTGCCACAAGCTTAAAGCCAAAGTGCGTAATTGATAAAATAACAGACTATTATACAAATTATCCGGCAAATGCTCATCGAGGAGACTATGATTTATCTTATAAAGTAGATCAAGAATATGAAGAAACAAGAAATTTAGTGAAAGAATTTATTAATGCTGAGTATTTAGAAGAGATTATATTTACGAATGGAACAACAGATTCTCTAAATATGATAGTAGATGGTTTCTTTGCTAATCTATTTGAAGCAAATGATGAAGTTTTACTTACTACTAGTGAACATGCCTCTAATATTTTACCATGGTTTCGGTTGGTAAAAAAAAATAATATAGAAATAAATTATATTCCTTTAGATAGTAATTATTATTTAACAATAGATAATTTAAAAAAAGTGATAACTCCTAAGACGAAAGTAATAAGTATCGCTGGAATTACCAATGTAATTGGTGATATTAGGCCAATAAAAGAAATTTGTAAACTTGCTCATGAAAATAATATTTTTGTAGTATTAGATGCTGCTCAAATGGCTCCTCACATGAAAATAGATGTAAAAGATTTAGATGTTGATTTTTTAGCTTTTTCGGCTCACAAAATGTGTGGTCCAACAGGAGTAGGAATTTTATATGGAAAAAAAGAATTATTAGAACACTTAGAACCAACAGTTCTAGGAGGTGGAATGAATGAATCTTTTGATAATCCAGAGGAAATATATTTAAAGGAACTACCTACTAGATTAGAAGCGGGAACCAGAAATATAGCGGGTGTAATAGGATTAGGCGAAGCGATTAGATATTTAAACAAAATAGGTATGGATAATATTCATAAATATGAATTGAGTTTAAGAAAATATTTGGTAGACAAATTACTCCCTTTAAAGCATATTGATATCATTAATATTGAAAGTGATAGTGGAATTGTAACCTTTAATGTTTCAAATATATTTAGTCAAGATGTAGCATATTACTTAAATAAATATAATATTTGTGTTAGAGCAGGAAATCACTGTGCGAAAATATTAAAATCAAGTGTTGGTGTAAATAATACAGTACGAATTAGTTTATATTTTTATAATACTTATGAAGAAATCGATGATTTAGTAGAATTATTAAGTAATTATGATAAGATAGTAAAAGAGATGATTTAATGAATATAGAAGAGTCAAGAAAAATAATTATGGAAAATTATCTTCATCCTGTAAATAGAGATTTTCCTCATGAAGGATATGTTAAAGTAAATACCCGAAACGAATCTTGTATTGATAATATTAATTTATATATTAAATGGAATAACAATAAAATTGAAGATATCACTTTTGATGGCGAAGCCTGTGCTATTTCGATATCTTCCACCTCTATTATGATTAAAAATTTAATTGATAAAACTAATGAAGAAGCTTTAGCTTATATCCATGAATTTTATCAAATGACAAATGGAGATAACTTTAATTCTGAAATATTAAAAGAGGCGGTAGCTTACAAGGAAGTTAGTAAGCAGGGAAATAGAAAAGTCTGTGCCAACTTGCCATTAAAAGGAATAGAACGAGCTATTTTAGAAAAACTAAAATAGTTTTTTCTTGCCATTTAAAAATATATCTTTTATAATGAGTTTATCAGGTGATGAGTTATGATGAACATTTTTGATGAAATAGAAATAATAAATAAATTAATGACAAAGTATAATGAAGAAATAGAAAATATCCAACAATATTATTTAGAAATGATTCAAAAAACTTTTGAAAGTGATATAGCATATCAAAATCAAGATACCTGTTTAGAATATATGAGTTTTCAAGAATATTGTGAAATAACAGCGAATAATTTAAAAGGAATTTGTCATAGTTTAAATAAAGAAATAAAAAGTAGACTAAGTCACATAGAATATCTAAAAAATCTTAGAACTAATAAAATAAATAAAATGTTATTTCTTGCCTATCTAAGTTTACCTGAAATTAAAAAAGTATATTTAAGTAGTTTTGCTAAGTTAAAATCATCATCAGAAGGGAATCTATTGGTTAGTGATGGAACCCATATTTATTTTAATCCTGAGATTACATTATCTTTAGATGAAGAAAGTACACTAATAGAATTTTTAAATGCTAAATATTGGGATGAAGAATTAAGTTTCTATAACTTTTTAAATCATGAAGCCCAAAAACGCAGTTAATTAAAAGTTAGAAAAAAGGAGTTTATATGCAATTAGAAGTAATAAATTTAAAGAAAAGTTTTGATAATAAAGAAATTTTAAAGAATATTAATTTTACATTTGAACAAGGGAAAATATATGGTTTGTTAGGTCGGAATGGAGCTGGAAAAACAACATTCTTTAATTGCCTAAATGATGATATTAAACCAGATACTGGCATTTTTACGATCAAAGAAGAAGGAAAAACAAGGCCACTAACAATTGAGGATATCGGGTATGTTTTATCGACTCCCGTAGTACCAGAATTCTTAACAGGAAGAGAATTTTTAAAATTTTTTCTTGAAATCAATGAAGGCAAAATAAAGGAGCCAAAAGAGATAGATGAGTATTTTAAATTTATGAAAATTGAGGAAAAAGACCGTGATAAATTATTAAAAGATTATTCACATGGTATGAAAAATAAAATGCAAATGTTAGTAAATATTATAGCTAATCCCAATATTCTATTACTAGATGAACCCTTAACAAGCTTAGATGTTATAGTAGCAGAAGAAATGAAAGAAATGTTAAGAGGTATCAAAAAAGATCATATTCTAATTTTTTCTACTCATATTATGGATCTTGCATTGAGTTTGTGCGATGAAATAGTAATATTAAAAAATGGGACTCTAAGCTTAGTAGATAGCAAAATAAAAGGGGAAGAAAGAAAAGAAAAAATTATAGAAATGTTAAGAGAGGAAAATTAAAATGCTACACACATTTCTTTTATCATTCCGTTTACGCAACACTTATAAAGTAAACACTTTTATTTATGCTATAAAAAGTCTACCATTTTTAAAAAAGATTTTAAAAGATAAATTATATCAGAGTAGAGTTTTAAAATTTTTCGGAAATTTGATAAGTATTTTATTTGAATTATTGGATATATTTTTAGGGAAATTCTTATATCTTTTTCTAATGATCTTTTATATGACAATGTTGTATGATACAAATACTAGTTCTACATTTCTCCATATTTTAATTTGTTTAACAATAATCGGATCCTTTTTAAATACTTATATGTTTAATCCTACGAAAGATAAATATTATGCGATGTTTATTATGAGGATGGATGCGAAAAATTATTCATTAAGTAATTATTTTTATGCTATATTAAAAATAATAATTGGTTTTTTACCATTTACAATTATCTTTGGCTTATTATCAGGATTAAATATTGGAATATGCATTTTAGTTCCTTTCTTTGTAGCTGCTTTAAAAATAATGGTAACATCTTATTCTTTATATCTTTATGAGAAAAAAGGAATTGTAATTAATGAAAATAAACCGATTAAATATTTATGGGGATTAACATTTCTGTTACTAGCTTTAGCATACGGTTTACCATACTTTAATATGGTTCTTTCTTGGAAGATATCGCTTATCATAATGATCATTAGTATATTAGGAAGCCTTTTTTCAATTAAATATATTTTAAAATTTAATAAATATCGCGAAATGTATAAAAAAGTCTTGACGGATACTAGTATAGATCCTATAAAAGATGCGAATGAAACAGTATTAAAGCAAATAAGCATTGATAAAAAATTAACAAGTAAGAAAAAAGGCTTTGCCTACTTAAATGAATTATTTATCAAAAGACATAGTAAATTATTATTAAAAAGTTCTAAGAAAGTAGCTATGTTTAGTATGATAATATTTGGGATTTTATTTTTAATCATTACAATGAATCAAAGTATGAAAAAAGATATAAATGATCTTATTATGAACTATTTACCATATTTTGTCTTTATTATGTACTTGATTAATAGAGGTGAGTCCGTTACAAAAGCTATGTTCATGAATTGTGATCATTCTCTGTTAACTTATGCTTTTTACCGAACACCTGCTGCAATTCTTAAATTATTTAAAGAAAGATTAAAAAGTATTATTTTAGTTAATTTATTACCAGCTACAATTATAGGAGTAGGATTACCTTTATTACTTTTCATAACAGGTGGAACTTCTAATCCTTTAAATTATATTATTTTATTTGTTTCAATTATATCTATGAGCATTTTCTTTTCGGTACATCATTTAGTAATTTATTATTTATTACAACCTTACAATATAAATAGCGAAACTAAAAACGTAACTTATACAATTGTAAATTTGTTAACTTATATAATTTGTTATTATATGATTAAGGTACAACTTCCAACGTTTTATTTTGGATTAGCTATGATTTTATTTGCCATTACTTATAGTTTAATATCGCTAATTCTAATTTATAAATTAGCTCCCAAGACATTTAAAATTAGAATTTAAAACAGCAGAT
>ULUX01034900.1_pt1 | contig 12096 bp, 8 predicted proteins | sample 1958961 | NCBI WGS metagenome assembly ULUX01 (sample SAMEA4835773, study PRJEB28245) | human gut metagenome | biome: gut microbiome; material: fecal sample | place: Denmark | collected 2008 | reverse complement strand
TAACGTCCCGGCGGTACGCACCGTAAAATCGGATGCCGCCGCCGGGAAGCACAAGCCGCCGACCAGCAGCGCCGACAATAATAAGCCTAGTTTTTTAATCGGGTTCATGTGAAGTTTCGTATTCTGGGTTGGCTTTATTTGGTTACGGCCTTATCCACAAGGACCTCCATATTTTCGAACTGCGTTTTCAGGTGCAGACGCATCGCCATGCGGAAAGCGTCGGCAGTGCCGTTGCGCAGCAGGTTGAAAAGCCCCACATGGGTAACGATCGTATGCGAATGAAAATCCTTTTTCGCACGCGGAGCGTAAAGCGAGAAGAGGTGCCGCAGCAGGTACTGGAAATCCATCAGGCTCTTGTTCGCCGTCGTCTCGAAGAGCGTGCTGTGGAACTGAATGTCCACGTCGCGCAGTTTTTCGGCGATCTCGCGCGCCTCGTCGTCGTCCTCGGTGCGGATCAGCTGCCTTTCCAGCTCCACCTCGCAGGCGACGATCTCCTCCAGTTTCCGGATTATCTCCTCGTTCTTGTTCCGGAAGACGAAATCGGCCATGCCGATCTCCAGCATCAGGCGAAGCTGATAGAGGTCGCGCAGCGTATCGCGGTCGAGCAGCCCCGACATGACGATCGCCTTGAGCCCGCCGAATATCTCAGGCACAACGACCACCGTTCCTTTCTTGCGTTTGGTTTCGATGATGCCGAGCGCGCGCAGACGGCTCAGCGCTTCGCGCACGACGACGCGGCTCACGCCCAGCAGTCCTACGAATTCCTGCTCTTTAGGCAGTTGCGCATTCGAATTGTTTTTGGAGATATATTCGAGTATATCCCGTTGTGTCTGTTCGACCAGAGAAACATCGTCTTTCATGAGGTTCTGTTAAGTTAAGTAAGTTTAAGCTATGCAAACATAACAATAAATATTATATAATACAAATAACAAATCCCCATTCTTGCGATTGTTATTATATATAATGTATCAAATTCGATTTTTTGCAAATTTTCCTTAAAAATAGATAGATTATGTATTGCATATTAAAAACCATTCAGTATATTTGTCCTACCAATAGCCGAAGACTCCATCGGGAAGACGCCGCCGCCGACTCCCGGCAGGCCGATTCGGCGCTACGAACGACAACCGGAATTTCCTACTATGAGACCCCTAACGCACGACACGCTGCGCGGCAACTGGGCGACGCTGCTGCTCGCCACCGACAGACGGGGAGAGATCGACTTCTCCCGGCAAAGCGACGAAATAGACGTTTTGATCGCCTCGAAACCCGACGGCATCTACTCCAACGGCACGGCCGGCGAGTTCTACAGCCAGAACCGCGACGAATTCCTACGCATCAGCCGGCTGCTGGCCGAGAAATGCGAGGCGGCAGGCACGGCGTTCCAGATCGGCGTCAGCCATCCCTGCGCTCAGGAGTCGCTCGCGCGCCTGCAGCTCGTCCGCGGTCTGAAACCCGGAGCCATACAGGTCATCCTGCCCGACTGGTTTCCCGTCAACGACCGCGAAGCCGTCCGGTTCCTCACGACGATGGCCGAACAGGCGGACGGAATCCCCCTCGTACTCTACAACCCGCCGCACGCCAAACGCGAACTGACGCCCGCCGAATGGGCGACGCTCAAGCGGCACGTTCCCGGCCTGATCGGCGTGAAGACCAACGACAGGAACTCCTCGCCGGAGTGGTACGGACAGGTCGCCCTCCATGCTGCGGGGCTGGCCGTCTTCGTCCCCGGCCACCATCTGGCTACCGGCGTCAGGCTCGGAGCCGCGGGCGCCTACTCCAACGTCGCCTGCCTCAACCCCTTTGCGGCACAGCGCTGGTACGAACTGATGCTCACCGACATGACGGCCGCGCTCGAACTGGAGGGCCGGATTCAGCAGTTCATGGAGCGGTGCATCACGCCGTTCATCGTCCGGATGAAATACCCCAACCACGCCTGCGACCGCTTCATGGCCCTCGTCGGCGGATGGGCCGACGTCGGCAGCACGCTGCGGTGGCCCTACGACTCGATTCCCGACTCCCGCGTCGAAGAGGTCCGGCGGCAGGCCCGGCAGATCATTCCCGAATTTTTCAACCTATAAAAATACCATGAAACTGACCAACATCATCACAGGCATGCTGCTCCTCGCCGCCCCGTGCGCCTCAGGACAGCAAACGGCTCCGCAAGACGCGCAGCCCGTCCACACGGCGACGATCTACAAGAAAGGCGACAACGGCTTCGACACCTACCGCATCCCGGCGACGGTCCGGACCAAGAAGGGCACCGTGCTGGCCTTCGCCGAAGCCCGCAAACACAGCCGCAGCGATACGGGCGACATCGACCTCGTACTGCGCCGCTCGACCGACGGCGGCCGCACGTGGGGCGACATCATCACCGTCTGGGACGACGCGGGCAACGTCTGCGGCAACCCGGCGCCGGTCGTAGACCGCGAAACGGGCCGCATCCTGCTGCTCTCCACTTGGAACGACGGTACGGACCACGAAAAGGACATCCACGCCCGTACGGCCAAGGACACCCGCCGCGTCTTCGTGCTCTACTCCGATGACGACGGACTGACTTGGTCCTCCCCCCGCGAGATCACCCCGTCCGTCAAACGCGAAGACTGGACGTGGTACGCCACAGGCCCCTGCCACGCCATCCAGCTTCAGAAGGGCAGACACAAGGGCCGCATCGTAGTCTCCTGCAACCACGGACTTTTCAAGGACGGCAAGGGGGCGGGTTCCTATTCGCACCTGATCTACTCCGACGACCACGGCCAGACGTGGGCCATCGGCGGCGAAGGGGAGCGCGACGGCAACGAAAGCACCGTCACGGAGCTCAAAAACGGCGACCTGATGCTCAACATGCGGGGTCCCCGCCACAAGAACCGCGCGGACAACGGCTCCTGCCGTCTGGTAGCCCTCAGCCACGATCAGGGACTCACGCTCGAACCCCAATACTACGACCGCGCGCTGACCGAACCCGTCTGCAACGGCAGTATCATCAACTACGCCCCCAAGGGCAAACTGACCGAAACGCTGCTCTTCTCGAATCCCGACCATCCGACCAAGCGCAAGGACATGACCGTAAAGATCAGCCGGGACAGCGGCAAGAACTGGCAGACAGCCTACCGGCTCAGCGACATCGCGGCCGCCTACTCCGACATGGTCGTCCTGCCGAACGGCGATCTGGGCGTGATGTACGAGACCGGCGTGGACTCCTGCTACGAGCGCATCGAGTTCACCATCCTTCCCGCGAAGCTGTTCAAATAGGACGGCCTTGCGATCCAAAACCATAAAAAACGTCACAACCATGAAAAAAATACAAATACTGACTTGGATATTCGCCGCGCTGTTTCTTGCCGCGGCATGCAGCAGCGGCGGCGACGAACCGGCCAATCCGGGCGGCAGCGAAGGCGGCGGAGGCGGCGAGCCTCAGCCGGAGGCCAACGTCACCTCGCAGGTATACAAACCGGGCGAGAGCGGCTATGCGGCCTTCCGTATTCCGGCCGTTGTGGTATCGAAAGCCGGCACCGTGCTGGCCTTCGCCGAAGGCCGCGTGGACGGCTCGGCGGACGACGGCAACATCGACCTGCTGGTAAAACGCTCCGAGGACAACGGCAATACATGGAGCACCCCGATCAAGGTCTACGACGACGGCGAAAACCGCTGCCAGAACCCCGCTCCCGTCGTACTCGACAACGGCCGCATCCTGCTGCTGTTCTGCTGGAACGAGCGTACGCCCGGCAGCGCCAACGGTTCGGGCAGCAGCGGCCATCCGCGCCGGGTGATGAAAACCTATTCGGACGACGACGGCAAAACGTGGAGCACCCCTGAGGACATCCACGACCAAGTCGCCATCGCGGGTTACACATGGTACGCCACGGGCCCCTGCCATGCCATTGTCAAGACGCTCGCGCCGAACAAGGGCCGCATCGTCGTCCCCTGCAACCACAACAAACCCGGCACCGACCCCAAAAGCGAACGCCACGCCCACCTGATCTACTCCGACGATCAGGGCGCGACATGGCATTTGGGAGCCGTCACCGACCACCCCTACGGCAACGAGAGCACCGTCGTCGAGCTGGGCGACGGCAGCCTGATGACCAACATGCGCAACTACGAACCCAACTCGCTGGGCTACCGCTGGCAGGCGGTCAGCCGCGACGGAGGGCTCACCTACGAGCCGGCGCAGGTAACCACGCTGATCGAACCCAACAACAACGGTTGTCAGGGCAGTATCCTGCGCTATTCGATCAATTCGGCGGGCAAGGCCAACCTGCTCTTCTCGAATCCCGATCACGGGTCGAGCCGCCGCAACGGCAGCATCAAGCTCAGCAGCAACGACGGCCGCTCTTGGTCGCGCACCTTCAAATACGTTCCGGACAACGACTTCTACTCCGCCTATTCCGACCTCGCCGTACTGGCGAACAAGAAGGTAGGCGTGCTGTTCGAGCACGGACACAACAACGGCAAAGGCATCTATTTCCGCAGCTTCGAATTCGCAGAGATCGCCGCGGCGCTCTAAAAGCCCCATATTAGTACTACATATAAAACCTATCAAAAGAAAAATTAGGCTCAAAAATCAGAAAATAGCCGATATATGTATTATATATTAATTATTAATACTATATTTGTAAATGAGAGGTAAAACCTGAAACGATCATCAACTATAACCTTAAACACATTATGAAAACCATCTCAAAACTCTTCATGCCGGTCCTGTTCCTCTTCGGGACAGCGCTGCTTGCGGGATGCGAGGATTCGAAGCCGCCCATCGACGAAAGCGAACCCGAAAATCCCACGCTCTTCGAGTACGTGCTGACGGTCGTGGACGACACCACCGGCCAGCCGCGCGCCGAGGAATCCGTCACGATCAAACGCACCAACAAGGCGGGCGACGTCGTACACTCCTCGACGGACTATACCACCGACGCCGACGGCGTGATTACGATGAACGTCCGTTCGGGCTATTACGTCGCCGAAGCGGCCTTCGAGCCGGGCGGAAAGAAGGATGTCATCCATAAGTTCGAGATCGCCAACCACCTGCTCAAATCGACGATGCACCTCAAGGACCCGAACCCCGACATCTACCCGCACCAGTCCGTCATCACGGTCCGGAACGCCAAAACGGGCAGCGTCTGGGCACAAAAGGAATTCCAGCTCTACTCCGTCGCCGCCGGCGCTGCGACTCACGTAGGCACCTATACCACCGGCGCCGACGGCAAATGGACGGGCGAACTGCTCTCCGGTCTCTACCGCATCGCCTGCCGGTTCGACGACAACCTGCCGGAGATGACCGCCACGACGGCCGACTTCTCGATCAAGCGCGACATGCCCAACACAGGCGAGATCGACGTACTGCCGGTGCTCTTCTGGGACGACTTCAGCTGGGTCGAAGCCGATTGGGGCGAGCAGCAGCTCAACGGGCAGCTGGCCGAAATCATGCCGTGGTATGCGAGCGTCGATCCTCCTACGGCCAACTCCGCCGCCCAGCGCGAACAGCAGTGGACCAGCCTTAAAAATCAGGAGCACATCGCCATCCGCGATTCGAAAGGCTACCTGACGCCCGGCACGTTCCAGCCCACCGGCACGGCCCGCTTCATATTCTTCCGCACGGGCATGATCAAATTCGGCACGACCAAACGCAGCGGCGCCTTCGGCACGCCGAAAATCGCAGGTCTGGCTGCCAACTCGACGATTCTCTTCACCTTCGACGCCAATCCGCTGCACACCGTGAGCGGCGGCGCATGGAGCATCCCCGACAGCAAGAACGCACTCAAGCTGAAGATCACGCTGTCCGGCGCAGGCTCCTTCAAGGAGGGCGAAGCCATGGGCGAAGTGCTCCTCGACAACCCCAGCGGTCTCGAAGGCGGCTGGCCGGTAGACCGGTGGAACAACCTTTCGGTCACGGTTTACGGCGCCGACGCCGATACGCAGATCGTAATCGGCACGCCCAACGAGCCCGACACGCCCGCCCGCTTTATGGTCGACAACTTCGTAATCAAAGAGGTTCTATAGATTTAGGTTAAAAGGCACCAGCCGGGAGCGGGGATTTCGTATGAAATCCCCGCTCCTCTTATATCCCCACCTCTTCTCCGCCTTTCATACGCCCGACTCTCTCGGTTTCAGCTCCAGACAAAGGCCGGAACACCCCCGCCCGGCTTCAACCCGACTCCCGAACAACCGGCAACACGCCGCATGCGCAGCCCCTTCCCTGCATCCAACGAGATTCCTGCCAAACAAATCGCCTCCAAGCATCCCACGCCCTCACTCTCAAGCGGTCCTCTTCCCAACGCCCCAGCTCCCGACACCCCGCCCCGGCGCCCCCGGCAATTCGCAGCCAGCAATCCGGCCCCTCCGGCAATTCCCGACAACTCCCCGCCCATGCGTTTACAAGCCGCGCCCGAAACACGCACAAGCTCCCACAAGCCCCTCTCCCGCCCTCCGAGCGTCCGGCAATCCTCCGAGTGCCCAGCAGTCTTCCGAGCACCCGGCAATCCTCCGAACGCGCCCCCTCCTTTCCCCGCCAAACGCTCGCCCGCATCGCCGCTCCGACACGCCCGCCCCCCCCGAAATCCCGAACACCGCCCGGCATCCCGAAATTCCCAAATTCCTCCCGGCATCCCTACACCCCGATTCCCAGCCCCGGCATCCCGAAACACAAAAAAACGAAGCCGGCATTGCGCCGGCTCCGCTCCAAACTATTTACAGGTATCTACTCGATCGTACCTATCTCGGTCTGAGTCAGGTTCGGGTTCTTGTTCATCGCCGTATTGCTGATCGGCCACAGCAGAATGTTCTTCTCGTTCTCCCGGCCGACAAGACTCGGCACCTCGTCGAAGACCACTCCGAGACGGATAAAGTCCCACCAGAGCTTGCCTTCGGCGCAGAACTCCTTCTCGCGTTCACGCAAGATCGCGGCATCGACCTCCTGCTTGGTAAGCGTCTTGGGGTAGAAGTTCGCACGGCCGTAAGCGCGCTGCGCCACCTGATTGAGCGCATCGACGGCGGCATCCTTCTGATTCTGGTCGTTCTTGATCTCGGCATCGAACATCAGCAGGTCCGCATAACGGTAAACGATGATGTCCGAATCGAAAATGCGCGCCCCCTCGTTCCACGTGCCGGCATACTTGTTGATCCAGCGGTGCGTGGTGTTGTTCTTCTCCACGTCGAGGAAGAAATCGTAGCTTACGCGCGCACGGGAATCCTCCACGCTGACGCCGTTCACGGTCGTCTCGTCGATCACCCCGCGGAAAGCCTCGGTGAACATCGCCCACTGCTGATGACTTCCCACCTTCACGGGATTCTCGACGTATTTCTCCGAAACATACTGAATGGCGCAGAGCCAGTCGGACTGGAAACCGCCCTCCTTCTCGTCCTTCTTCATGCTCCATGCGAAGAGCACTTCGGGATTGAGCTTGTTGGTCACCGAGAATATGTCGGCGAAATTGCCGAGGAGCTGCTTGCCGGCAGCTGCCGCCGCGGCCAATGCGTTGTCGCAGGCCGTACGCGCATCAACGAGCGCAGTCGCGTCCTTGCGCACCTTCGCCATCCACAGGTAGTAGTCCGTCTGCATGGCGTATGCGGCGGCGAGCGTCGGAATGTCGGTGCTCGACACCGAAGCGTTCTTGAGATAATCCACCGCCGCCACGATATCGTCGCCGACCTGCCGGAATACGACGTCCGCGGGATCGCGCGAGGGGAACAGCCCCTCCTGCCCGTCCGACTCGAAACCCGCCGTCAATACCGGAGCGTCACCCCAGATACGGCCGATCCAGTAGTAGCAGAACGCGCGCACGAAGTGGGCGGCTCCCAAGATCTGGTTCTTCTGCCCCTCGTCCGTAAAGCCGATTCCCGGCACGTACTTGAGAATCAGGTTGGCATGGTTGATCGTCGTGTAGAGACTCGTCCAGTCCGCCTGCGCATGCGTCGAAGCGATGTTGTTGGTATATACGAAGTCACGCGAAGGCTGCGTCTCGTTTCCCTTACCCCAGATCTGCGTGCGGTACTCGCCCCAGTACATATAGTCCGTGGCGAAGGCCGCGCGGAAAGTACTCATCATGCCGTACATGTTGGCCAACGCATTGGACTGGCTGCCCCAAGCGTCGCCGCCCGTTACCTGCCCCTTCTGCGCGATGTCCAGATCGCCGTGACAGGAGACTCCGGCCAGCGAGAGGGTGATCAGGCACAATATTCCGAATATCTTTTTCATAATCGTATATTTAACTTAGTTGCTGTAATATTTAGAAAATCACCTTGATTCCGAGCGAAATACGACGGATCGGAGGATAGTTGTTGTAGCCTGCTGCGTTCGTACTCATCGTACCCACCTCAGGCGATACGCCCGGCACTGCGGTAAAGTAGTGCAGGTTGTTTCCCGCCAAGGTGATGGAAGCGCCCTGCATGCCCAGCTTCGAAACGAACTTCTTGGGCAGGTCCCACGCAAGGCTCAGCTCGCGGATACAGAGGTAGTCGCCCTTGAAGGCGAAGACGTCGGAGTCGTTCTTGAAGTTGGCCGAAACGCTCTCGCCGCCCGAATAGAAGCGGGCGTACTTGGCATCCGGATTCTGAGGCGACCACGTGTCGAGCACACCGGCATTCAGGGCCGTATTGCCCGTAAAGGTATTGATGAACTGGCGGGCCATCTGGGCGTGACGGATGGTGTGGCCGATAGCCCAGTCGAGGTAGACGTTCAGCGAGAGTCCCTTGTAACGGAACGTATTGCTGAAACCGCCCGTCGAGTGGGGCACGCTGTAACCGATCACGAACTTGTCCTCGGAGTTGATCTGCTCCACCTCCTCACCGTTCACCACGGCCTTGGTCGTACCGGGACGGTTCACCCATTCGTAGTCGCCCATGTTCTTGCGGCCCTTCACGGTCGTGCCGTCGTCGGGATTGTAACCCTTCGAATAGCTGTCATAGATCGCCGCGGCGAGCTGTTCGGGCGTACGGATGATGTGCTTCATCTTGAAGGCCACCACCTGATAGAGCGGCTCGCCCTCGGCGATACCGCCGAAATACTCGTTGGTATTACCCACGCGGATACCGTCCACACGGTTCTGGGGCAGACCGTTGTCGGGCAGCTTCACCACCTTGTTCTTCACGTAGCTCCACGTGAACTTCGACTCCCACGAGAAATTCTTCTTCACGATATTGCGGCTGCTGATCTCAAGGTCGAAACCATAGAAACGCACCTTGCCGATATTCGTCTTCACGCTCGAAAAACCGGTCGTGTTGGGCATATCCTTCGAATAGATCAGGTTGTCGGTCAGACGGTTGAAGTAGTCGGCCGTCACCATCAGCCGGTTGTTGAACATCGACAGGTCGAAACCGGCGTCCAGCTGCGTGGTCACCTCCCACTGCAAATCCTGATTCGGCATCACGGCGGGATGAAGCCCCGGATTGCCGTTGTAGAAGTTCACGTTGTACTTGCCGCGCGCGTCATTGACCGAGATGTAGTTGTTACCGGTCTGACCGTAGCTCACGCGAAGCTTCAGGTCGTCCACCACCCGGCGGGTAGACTCCATGAAGTTCTCCTCCGAGATCATCCAGCCGGCGGACATGGCGGGGAAGTAACCCCACTGATTGCCTTTGAGGAACTTCGACGATCCGTCGGCGCGGAACGTCGCGGTAAGCATGTATTTCTTCTTATAGTCGTAGTTGATACGGCCGAAGTAGCTGAGCATCACGATTTCGGAGAAGCTGCTCGTACTCGACGTACGGTCGGGCTGCGCCGTCAGCGTGGGCGTCAGGTCCGAACCTCCGCCCTCGGCGGAAGCGGCGAACGCATTGGTTTTGTCGCGCGAATAGGAGTAACCAGCCATGGCCGAAAGACTGTGCTTCTCGGCGAAGGTGCGGGAATAATTCACATAGGCGTCCAGTTTCGTGCGCGTCAGCTCGTTGAAGCTCTCCGTGGTCGGAGTCAGGTTCGAGAAATAGCCGCGTTTGCGGAACGAACTCTTGCGGGTCACATGGTTGTAGGTCGAAGCGTCCACCGTTGCCTTCAGTCCGTCGATGATTTCCCAATCCAGCCCGCCGACGATCGAAAGCCGCTTGTTACGGTTGTCGAAGTCATAGATGTAGGCATAATATTCGGGGTTCAGCGACGTGGCGTTATAACCGTAGGCCGGGGTCACGCCGTCCGCCATGTAGCGTTTCATGGTCGGCGCAGCCGAGAGTGCGCGCGAGATGGCATTCATCTGGTTGTCGAACTCTTCGCTCCGGGCATCCGAATAATCGGCCGTAGCACGCACCCGGAGGCGCTTCGTAACGTTGGAATTCAGGCTGATGCGTGCGTTGAGACGGTCGTAGCCCGTACCCAGCGCCACGCCGTCGTCCTTGGTATAGCCCACGCTGGCCGCATAGGAGGTCTTCTCCGTACCGCCGTCGATACCCACGTAGTAATTCTGCCACCAGTTGTCGCGGAAGAGCACGTCCTGCCAGTCGTTATCTTGGAAAATCAGCCACTTGGTGTTGTCCAGCGGGTCACGCATCTTCTTGTAGCCGGCCGGCACGGCCTCGCCCTCTTCGAGCCAGCGGGTCGAGTAGACCGAATTGGCGTCGTTGATCGAACTTGCCGAGAATCCGGATGTAAAGTTGTTCATGGGACTCGTGCCCTCAGCGATCGAGGTACGCACGATGCGGATGTAATCCTCGGCGCCGAGCAGGTCGAAACGACGCTCCGCCTGCTGGAAACCGACATTGGCGTCGAACGTCACGCGGGGACCCGTATTGCGCTTGCCCGACTTGGTCGTAATGAGCACCACGCCGTTCGAACCGCGCGAACCGTAAACGGCCGTCGAGGCGGCGTCCTTGAGCACCTCCATCGACTCGATGTCGTTGGGGTTGATGCCCGAAAAAGCGCGCTCCACGCCGTCCACCAAGATCAGCGGGTCGTTATTGCCGTCGATCGACGAGCCGCCGCGGATACGGATCACGGGGTCTGCGCCGGGCGTGTTGTTGCTGCTGTAAACACGCGCACCGGCGATCTTGCCCTTCAGCGCCTCGCCGAGCGTATTGACCGGCGTGCCCTTTACCAGATCGCCGTCGATTTTGGTCACGGCCGAAGTGATCGTACGGCGCGACTGCGTACCGTAGCCCACCACGACTACTTCGTCCATACCCACCGCGGTCTGCGACATGACGACGTCCACGACGGTCCTGTTGCCCACCTCTACGCGCTGGGTTTCGAAACCGAGGAAGAAAAACACGAGCGTCGCTCCCTTCGGCGCTTCGATCGAGTATTCGCCGTCGCTGTTGGTCGTCGTACCCGTCGAGGTATTCTCGACGATAATCGACACGCCCGTCAGTTTTTCACCCGTATTGTCCTTCACCACGCCCTTCAGGGCTACGTTTTGCGCTAAAGCACCTGCACACAGGAAAATTCCCAGTACGGAAAGCAGCATGCGCGCCATGAGGCCGGCCCTGCTTCTGTTTCTGTTCGTTGAGAAAGCTTCAAGCATACTTCAAGTTTTAAATTAATAGTTAGGTTAATAATGAATTCGGTATACAGTCAAGGTTTATTAAGTATTATTTAATGACGCAATATAACAATATTTTTTGAGAAAAAACACATCAATCGGCTTTTTGTATTATTTTATATAATATTTATTCAAAGATTAGATCGTTCCTGCGGTTCGCAACGCCCGCCTGCCGGACGACGGACGGCCCGCGACCCCGCATATCGCCGGAAGAAATGCCCTGCCAGCTCCTCAAAAACACGATTCACCCCCGCCACATCCATAGTGACGGGGGTGAATCCGTTAAAACCGACCGGTTTACCTTATTTATATTATAAGAACCGACGTTATATCATAACAACCTGCATTCCGGCCGGCAGCCTACTGCAGCGACTCAGGAGCCGGAATCAGGAACAGCAATCCGATCAGCAGGATCAGACAGACCACCGCGATCAGGATTATTTTTCCCAAACTGGTTTTCTTCTTTACGGGCACTGCGGTCTCGTATCCGGCGAACGCTTTGGCGTCGGAGTGCGCTGCGGCGGGTTTCGCCGCGCCCAGACGGGCCATCTCCTGCTCCATGCGCTTCGAACGGTCGGCGGCCAACTCGGCCTGCTTCCGGCGGCGGGCCTCCTCCGCAGCCTGTCGTTCGCGG
>ULUX01010158.1_pt1 | contig 12117 bp, 7 predicted proteins | sample 1958961 | NCBI WGS metagenome assembly ULUX01 (sample SAMEA4835773, study PRJEB28245) | human gut metagenome | biome: gut microbiome; material: fecal sample | place: Denmark | collected 2008 | reverse complement strand
AGGAAGTCGGTCATCTCCTTCGTCAGGGCGATGCCGCGCTTTTGGGCCGTCTCGCTGACCTCGTTGCCGGTGGAGTAGAGCACCACGCAGGGGTGATTGTAGTCTTTTTCCACCATGTCGGTCAGATCCTGATGCCACCAGTCATTGAAATAATCCACGTAGTCATGCTCGGTTTTGTGGATGTACCAATGGTCGATGTACTCGTCCATGACAAGCATGCCCTGCCGGTCACACTCGGCCAGCAGCGCCTTGGAGCAGGGGTTGTGCGCTGAGCGAATGGCGTTGTAGCCGTTCTCTTTCAGCAGGCGCACCTTGCGCGCCACGGCGTCGGGGTCACAAACTGCGCCCAACAGACCATTATCGTGGTGGATGCACGCGCCCTGGATGATGTACCGCTTGCCGTTGAGCAGGAAACCGTCCGTACCCCACTCGACCTTGCGAACACCGAACGTCTCGGTTACCACATCATCAGCAAAGCTGACGCGGCAGGTGTACAGGTTTGGCGTTTCAGGTGTCCAGAGGCGGGCGTTATCAAGGGTCAGGGTAAATACGGCCTCGCCGTCGCTCTCCTGCTGCACTGCGGGCATGTCGTCCACCATCAGGCGTACCGTGCCGGGGGCGGTGGTCTTTACGCGCACCTCCACGACGGCGGGGTCTAGCGACAGGGTGCGGATTTTAACGCCGTTCAGTGCGATATGCGCGCCCCTTGCCGTCCAAAGCTGCACCGGGCGGTAGATGCCCGCGCCGGAATACCACCGGCTGTTGGGCTGGTCGGCGTTGCGGGCAATAACCCGCAGCTCGTTCTCCCCTGCGTGCAGATACGGCGCGCAATCAACATAAAAGTTGGTGTAGCCGTAGGGGCGGAACGCTGCCTTTTGACCGTTGAGCCAGACCTCGGCATTATGGTAGACGCCCTCAAACTCCAGAATGTGGGTGTCTGCCAGCTCGTTTTCCGGCACGGTCAGGGTGCGCCGGTATTCGTAGTCGTGTCCCTCGTACCAGCCGGTATTGGTGCCGCCCGCGCTCAGGGCGGTGCGGGGCTCGGCCAGCATGGCATCATGGGGCAGGGTCACCGTTTTGCCGGGTGCGGTATCGCCCAGATGGCGGCACGTCCAGTCGGTGAGAAGTGGGGTAGCTTTCATACAAGGTTCTCACTTTCAAGGTTATCCATAGCAAAAAACGCAGGAAACTTTCCTTTTCTGTTGTCTGCACTATATCACAATGTACAGCAAAAAGGGGATTCCCTACGTGAACGGTCGTTTTTCCCGCGCAAGCCGCCTGCGGCATTGGCAAAATAGACAATCGTATCATGCGCTTTATGTGCAGGTTGCCTAAAGCAAAAAACAGCCCACCAAAATGGGCTGTCCGGGTTATTTCTGCTTGATGGGAAACAGCACCTTTAATGTGAACTGGTTCTCCTGGGTGGTGATCTCTGCCGTGCCGCCGTATTTTTCGGCGGTGTCATAGATGCTCTTTAGACCGTAGCCGTGGTAGCGGGCGTCGGACTTGGTAGTTTTTGGCAGGTTGCCGTCCGCTTGGAAGGCACCATCGTAGGTGTTTTCGACCCGGATCCACAAAAAGCTCTTTTGCCGTGCCACCACCAGATGGATGAGCCGCTGCTCGCTGTCGGGCAGCTTTTCTACACTCTCGATGGCGTTGTCCAGCGCATTGCCGAACAGCGAACACAGGTCCATCGTATCCATAAAATCCAGCGCCGCACCGTCTGCCACGCAGGTCAGCGTGATGCCGTGCTGCTGGCAGTACAGGCTTTTGCTGGTCAGGATCGTGTCCAACACCTCGTTGCCGGTCTTGTTCTGCGCCTCATAGCTGCGGATCTCCTGCTCCATCGCGTCGAGGTAGTGGGCCTTTTCCTCTGAGGTCTCGCTGCGCAGCACGGCGATCTGGTGCTTGAGGTCGTGATATTTTTTATTGATAAGGTCAATGCTGTCCTGCGCCGAGCGGTACTGTGCGTACTGCGCCTGCAAAACGTTCTGCAAAGCGTCGCGCTCCTTTTTGCGGCGGTACTCCACCAGCTGCATGTGGTGCGCAAACAGAATGGCCATGCCGCCCAGGTCTACCAGCGTGCGGATGTTGTAAATTTCCGCCGTCATTTTGCCGGAAAACGGCGTGTCCGGGCTGACATAGCTTAGGTTGCTGGCAGCATAGACCGCCACACCGATGAACAGCGTGCTGAGAAATTCCTTTTTGTGGACGTGCAGAGGCGAGGCAATATCGTTATAATTGCGTTCCAGCGCGAACACCACGCCATACACTGCGGCATAGACGACTGCCAAAATGCCCACGCGCACACCCGCGCCCGGCGTGCCCTGCTGCCCGGCCATATAGTAGTAGAGCTGCCATTCCAGCGAGGCGGCCAGTTCCCCCAAAATAAACGCGCGGACGCAGTAATACCCCGCGCACTGGGCGGGCACGTCGGCCTGCATTCGGATGTACAGATACATGATCAAGATGGATACCGCAATGCAGGGCAGAAACCAGAATTGCGGCACCTGCCCCGTTGCCTGCATAAAGACGCCGAGCAGCAGCAAAAACACCGCGTGGATCGTATACCGCCGCCAGCCTGCTGTACGCTTGGGCAGGAAGAACAAATATAAAAGGCAGGCCAGCCAGTCCGCCAGCGCGGTATACAGGCGGGGAATGTTGCCCAGAACTTCCGTTTCCATCAGATGGTTTCCCCCATGTAGTGGTTGAGCGCCGCCAAAAATGCCTTGCGCTTGGCGCGGCTGATCTGCACCCGCTCACCGTTGACGATGGCGTCCTCGTCCTGGATGCCGTCCACGTGCTCCAGATTGACAAGGTACGCCTTGCTGCTGCGGAAGAAATTCTCCGGCGGCAGCTTCTGCTCCACATCGCGCATGGAGCCGGTGGAATGCACCTCGCCCTGCTTGGTGTGGAACAGCAGGTCGTGGTCGCAAATTTCTACATAATAAATGTCGGAGACATCGAGCTTCTGCACGCCGCCCGCGCAGGGCACCGTGAGGAAGTGCTTCTGGCGGCGTCCCAGCAGCTCCCGCACATGGTTCATCCGCTGGCAGAAAGCGTAATAACTCAGCGGCTTTAAGATATAGTCCAGCGCCTGCACCGCATACCCCTTGATGGCATACTGCGGCGAGTTGGTGATGAAGATGATAAGCACCTCCGGGTCGGCGCGGCGGATCTCCTCGGCTGCTGACATACCATCCAGGAAGGTCATCTCGATGTCCATCAAAATCAGGTCATAGCCGCCCTTATAGCCCAGCGCGATCTCGTCGCCATCCGAAAAATGCGTGATTTGAAAATGGCAGTTTTTCTCCTGCTGGTATTTTTCCAGATACGAGTCCAGCACTGCCCGATCCTGTGCGCTGTCCTCGACTACTGCGATGTAGTTCACGAAAATTCTCCTTTTGAGAGCAAATGAATGTGTTTATGTGCCGACTGCTATGCCGCTTGCCTTTCATGGCTATAGGCTATCTGATACGTATTATACAGATTCTTTCCCGGATTTTCAATAAATCATGGTTCTGCTTATCCGCCTTGATTGCCCACGCTTTGGGCGGGAAGATGTTTTACATGGCATAGCGTTTAATTACCCACAAACGCATTTCCGGGGTGTCCCATCGCGGAATGCGGACACCCGTCTCACAGGGTTTTCACGCAGGGAAAGCCCGCACAAATAACGAAGGCAGCACCGCACAATTCCCGCCTAACGGCTCAAGCACCGCTCCGGCGGCTGCCGCACTTAGAATTATGCGGTATTGCCCCAGAACAAGAAAAGCCCCGGCCTTTTCTGGCCGAGGCTTGATGGTTGCGGAGCAGAATGTGATCTGTTCGCTTCCGCTGACAGGGAAGGCAATCCGCTTAGGGTTCCACCCGCACCGTCAGGCGGGAGGCGTGCAGCCCACCGTGGTATACCCGGTTATGGGCCACCACGGTCCGGGCGGAAGCAAAACCTTCCCGGGTGTTGCTGTTGGGGAAGATGAAATTCTTGGCGCTGGAGGTGACAGTCACCCGGATGCGGTGGCCTTTCCGGAAGCAATTGGACAACTTGGTGGTTCGGATCTTCAGGCAGACGATCTCGCCTTCCTGCAAAAACTCCGACTGAGCAAAGCCATTACGGTATCGGGCGCTGAGCAGGCCATCCGCCAGTTTGATGGACCGGCCGTTCTCATCCACGTCGGTAACACGCACCACAAAGTCGGTATCCGGCGCGTCAGAAGAAATATACAACTCCGCCGTCATATCACCGGTCAGAACCAGGTCTTCCTTCAGCACAGGGGAGGTGTAGCACAGCAGGTCCTGACGCAGTTCCTCCCGGGTGTAGTCCTCCGGCACTTCGATCTCGTTCTCCGACATATCGATGATGTGCTGGGACGGATTTTCGGGGTCATAGGCGTAACCGTCGCAGTTCTCCCGCTCCGGCTTGGCAAAAGTCAGCCGCCCGTCCCCGGCAGAGGTGTTGGCATGGCCGTCACTATCCAGATACAGGTGGGTGACCCGGGTCTCGGGCACTGGCCAGTTTTCGGCGGTCTTCCATACCTCCTGGCCCAGGGTGTAGTATTCTACCGGGGCAGTCTGGTCGATGCCGTTGTCCACTTCCTTGAGGTGATGCTCAAACCAGCGGAAATACAGCCAGTCCAGATCAAAGCGCAGCGCCTGGCTGCCGAAGGATACCCCGTGCATGTCGTACTTACTGTTGCCGCTGTGCTGCCAGGGTCCCAGAATGACCTTGCGCATACCCCGAGGGAAGTCATGGACCAGTTCCAGGGCTTCGGTGGTACCCATGCCGTTGTCGTCAAACCAGCCGGACTGAATCAGCGCCGGGATCTGCGCCCTGACGGAGCGTTCCTGCCAGTTGGACATACGCCAGAAATCGTTGTAGTCACTGGGTTCCAGCCACCGTGTGATGAAGGGCACATCGTACCCCAGAGCCTTTTTCGGCAGGTCAGTCAGGGGGCGGATGTTCAGCACTTTCTCCCAGTCATCGCGTTCCATCAGCTCAGGGTGGAAGGTTTTCTGAGACACCGCAAAGGCCCAGGCCAGCATGCCCGAGGTGAAAGACCCACCCCGGCGGGGCAGATCCACAAAGGCGCTGCCCGCGCAGACTACGCTGATCAGAGCTTTCAGGTGGGGGTTGCCGCTGGCAGCGGCTGCCCACTGTACATAACCCAGGTAGGACCCGCCCACCATACCGATGCGTCCGCTGCACCATGGCTGGGCGGCGATCCAGTTCAGAGTATCGTCGCCGTCCTCCACCTCGTGGTAGTTGGGCAGCCATTCGCCTTCACTGGCGTTTCGGCCGCGCACATCCTGTACTACCACCGCGTAGCCGCGCTGGACGTAACGGTAGTATATCTCACAGCCGTCCTCTTTGCCGTAGGGGGTGCGTACCAGCACTGCGGGCACCGGGGTACTGCAGTTTTTAGGCAGGTATACGTCGGTGGAAAGATGTACCCCGTCCCGCATGGGCACCGGGAAGGTCTGCGCATGTTCTACCGGGAACAACTGTTCCTCCGGCCAGGTCGAGCGCCACAGGCGCAGGATGGTCTCCTCTTCGGCACCGGGTTCCACCAGCACCGTGACCATCTCCCGGGCAGGGCAGGTAACGGCGATCAGCCGCCCTTCCTTCATCTGTTTGTTGTTGGGGAATTTTACATCCCGCTGCAGGTAGCTGCAGCCGTCTTCGCTGGTGTAGCGCTCGCCGCACAGGGAAACTTCCCCGGTGCCATGCAGCCCCGTCTCGTAATGGGAAAGGTTCTGCCCCAGGGCGGCAAAGTCCATCTTCACAAAGAAACGGTAAAAATCCCGGTCCTGTTCAGTCAGGTCCTGCCAGTCCAGCAGCGCGCCGGTATGCACGTCCAGTTTCCGGATCTGGGGTGTGCCGTCGCCCAGCCGCAGTCTGCCGTACAGGATGCCTGAAACATATAAGTCAAAATTACGCATTTCCGTTTCTCCCGTTTTCCGTTTAGGCACCGATGAAAGCACGGATGGCATAGGCTACACCGATGCCCACATAGTTGCCCAGGGCACCGGCCAGTACGCCCATGAGCAAACCGATGTTGATAAGGGTCTTCCACTGGGCGCTGGAGGCGATGAGGGCGGCGGTGGGGCCATCCGAGATACAGCCCACGATGGACAGCAGCACATACTCAAAACGGACTTTCAGCAACCGGGTGATGAGCAGGTGCAGCAAAATGGAGCAGGCGATGACACAGAAGCAGAACAGGGTGATGTAGAAGGTGGAGCCGAAGAACTGCTTCAGGTCCACCGCAAAGCCGATGGTCACCAGGAACAGCACCGCTATGAAAAGGCCCAGGTCAAAATTGCCGCGCAGCTTGCGGACGGCCGGCACCTGTGCCAGGATGATGGAGAAGGTGGTGATGAGCAGGATGCGGCCTGCACTGCGGAACCCTTCTCCGAATACCATCGAGGAGATGCTGGTGGCAGCCCACACGGTGCCAAAGCCGATGGCCAGCAGCCAGGCGATTTCCTGGATGGACCATTCCTTGGAGGCCATCAGTTCCTCGTGGTTGCCATCCCCCAGCAGCTCCGACTCGCTCATATCATAGGGCCACAGCTTTTTCAGCCATTTGGAACTCTTGTACAGGGCGGGGGTAGCAAACATCAGGATCAGCGTGGGGATGCCCACCACATAGTCGGCGGCATTGGCCGAGGCGATGGTGTTCTTGCTGGCATCCAGGCCTACAGCGATGGCGGTCAGGTTGGAACTGCCGCCGGTGTAGGTACCCACGAACATACCGGCCACCTTCCAGCCCTCGTCGATTTTGTTGGCGAACAGTATGCCGAACACCAAAGCCGCCACGCAGACGCTGAATATGGCCGAGGCCAACGCAATGATCGGTTCCTTGGATAATTTGCGCATCTGTTTCAGGTCCAGGCTCAGCAGGCAGATGGAAACGGACAACGGCACGCAGTAGCTGCTGATGGCATCATAGGTAGGGCTGGAGGTAGGCACGATCCGCAGGTTGGACATCACGATGCCCATGACGATAACCGTCAGGGCCGGGCCCAGCGTTTTGAACACCTTGAACCGCTGCAGCCAGAATCCCAGTGCAACCGTGGCGACCATGATGAACAGGAGCGCGCCTTCGGAGGAAAAAATCGTATTCGCCATAATATACCTCTCTATACCTCTCTGCGGGGTCCCGCTTAAAAATCAATATCGATGCCAAGGCCCGGCTTGTCGGACAGGGTGTAGACACCGCCATTCACGGCAAAACCGCCGGGCATACCCATCTCGGGGTCCACGGCGTACATAAAGCTGTCGCAGTCCGCCTCGGTGATGTTCTGCTTGGCGGCAACCAGACTCACACCGGCAGCAATGGCCACCTTGGTCTCCAGCATGCAGCCCACCATGCACTGTACATGGTTTGCCTCGGCAATGGCGTTGATCTTTTCCGCCGGGTACAGGCCGCCGCACTTCATCAGTTTGATGTTGATAATGTCTGCAGCATCGATCTTGCAGGCCTTTGCTGCGTCGATGGGGGTGTGGACCGACTCATCCAGCATGACCTGCAAGTCCACCTTGGAACGCACAAAGCGCATACCGTCCAGATCCCAGCTGGGCAGGCACTGTTCCACCGCTTCCACGCCCAACGCTTCAAAGGCTTTCAGGGTGCGCACCGCATCGCTGACCGTGTAACCCTGGTTGGCGTCCACACGCAGGCGGATGTTGGGGCCCACCGCCTGACGGATCAGGGTCAATGCCTGGATATCCTCGCTCGGGTTGATGCCGGCCTTGATTTTCAGAATGGTGAAGCCATCCTTTTCCACCCGTTCCCGGGCTTCGGCGGCCATAGCTTCCGGTGTGTCAATACCCACCGTCATGTCCGTGACGATCTGGTTCACGTTGCCGCCCAGCACCTTGTACAGAGGCTGACCCATCAGTTTGCCCTTGATGTCGTACAGGGCAATATCCACCGCGGCCTTTGCCGAGGTGTTGCCTGACAGCAGGCGGTCCATCATCCTGTGGATGCCCTCAACATCGAGCGGGTCCATGCCGATCAATCCGGTGCGGAACAGTTTCAGCGCTTCCAGAACGGTGGCTGCGCTCTCGCCGGTCACCGGTTCAAAGGGCGCGGCCTCACCGATGCCCCACAGACCTTCGTCGGTGGAGATCTTCACCAGCACATTCAGCGAATGATCCTGTACCGCAAAAGCAATACGGAAGGGCTTTTTCATGGGGATACGGATGGTTTCTACCTTTACATCTGTGATTTTCATAGGGTTCCTCCTGCACAATAATTTTTAAAATTTTAACAATTTTTTATAAACTTTACTATTTCTAAAATTTTTGTCAAGAGCTTTTCTGTTTTTTTCACATTTTTCAGAACATTTTGCAGGATAAGCAAGAAATCATCTAATTTTCTTTAGTAAAAATTTTATAAATATCGAATTTTTTCTTGCTTATTTACGTACAGGGCATTTTGTGATATACTATAAATAAATTTTTTTGCGAAAAAGCGGGAGGTCTTATGCTGGGCGAACATGTTCGAAATATGCGGAAAAAGCGGGGAATCACCCTCAAGGAACTGGCCGAAAAGACTGGTTTGTCCATCGGGTATATCTCCCAAATCGAGCGCGATCTCACCGACCCGTCCCTGTCCACCCTGCGCAAACTCAGCGCCGCTCTGGACATCCCCACCTATCTGTTTATGGGAGGTGAGAGCAGCACCAGCCTGACAACCCGTCAGGCGGATATGTTGATCCTCTCCCAGCCCAATTCCAATGTACGGTATCATCTGCTTACGCCCATGCCCAACGGAAATTTTGTACCTCAGTCGTTGGTCATACGCTTTGAGCTGGAACCCCACTGCAAGGACGGCGACCTGCCGGTGATTCATCCCAGTGAGGAAATCCTGCTGCTGGAACAGGGGCAGCTGGATGTACTGGTGGAGTCCAAGACTACCCGCCTGAACGCCGGAGACACCACTGTGGTGCAGTCCAACCTGCCCCACATCGTTTCCAACCCCGGGGATACCACAGCGGTGGGGCTGGCTGTGTTCACCCCTGCCATTTGGTTTCCCAACAACCGGCGCAGTTTTAACCGCGGTGGCGAAACCTGAATCTTCGCACCGGCTTGGCGCAGCAGCGCGTTTTCCGGGAAGGTTTTTCACAGACAAACGGGCACGGACGAGCAATGCCCGCCCCTACAAGAGTTTTTTTGCAGCCTGAAAAAAAATTGCAAGCCGGCAATCTGCCGGCTTGCAATTTTTTTATCCCCCGCAGAGGGTCTTTTTCGCCGTTCCCTGCCTTTTACTGCCCGGCCAGCGCGATCTGCTCGCGGGTGATGGGCAGCTCATAGAACCGCTTGTGGGTGGCGTGGTAGATCGCATCGGCCACGGCGGGCAGCGGGGTGTTGATGACCACCTCGCCGATGCTCTTGGCACCGAAGGGGCCGGTGCCCTCGTAGCTGCTCTCAAATACGACATGGATATGCCCGATGTCGTTGCGCGCCGGGATCTTGTACTGCATCAGCGAGTTTTCCTGCGGCATGCCGCGGTCATCGTAGGTGACATTCTCGGTCAGCGCCATACCGATGCCCTGCAGGATGCCGCCCTCGGCCTGCACCCGCGCAAGGTTCGGGTTGACCGGTGTGCCGCAGTCAACAGCCGCCTCATAGCGGATGACCTGCGCCTCGCCGGTTTCCAGATCGACCTCGACCTCGGCCGCGCCCACCATGAACGGCGGGGGCGAGATCTCCGAGCTGTGGGTCACAACTGCCTCCAGCGCCGTATTGCTGCCGCACTGGGAGGCTGCGGCGATCTGCGCCAGCGTGGCGCGCTGCGTGCCGTCCTCGCTTGTCACGGCATCGCCCGCAAAGACGACTGCGCGCTCATCAAGGCCCAGCAGCCCCGCGCCGACCTGACAGATCTTCTGCTTGAGCTGCTCGGCGCACTGCTCAACCGCCTTGCCGGTGACATAGGTCGTGCTGGATGCGTAGGAGCCGGAATCGTAGGGCGAGGAATCGGTGTCCGCGCCGAGGACCGTCACATTGTCGAGCGGGCAGTCCAGCACCTCGGCGGCGATCTGCGCCAGAATCGTGTCGCAGCCGGTGCCCATGTCGGCTGCACCGATTGAGAGGGTATAGAACCCGTCATCGTTGATCTTCAGGCTGGCGCTGCCCACATCCACACTCGTAATGCCGGAGCCCTGCATCGCCATGCCCATGCCCACGGCGCGCACCTTGCCGTTACCCATATCGCGCACGGGGTATTTTTCGTCCCAGCCGATGTTGTCATGCACGGCCTGCAGGCAGCGGTCCAGCGCGCAGCTGGTGTTGACCTGCCCGTAGTAGGCGGGCATCACATCGCCCTCATGGACGATGTTGCGCTGGCGGATCACAAACGGGTCGATGCCCAGCTTGTCGGCCAGCTCATTAACGGCGGACTCCACCGCAAACAGGCCCTGAGTCGCACCGTAGCCGCGGTAAGCGCCCGCGGACATGTGGTTCGTGTAGACGACATCGCTGACAAAGCGGAACGCCTCGGCCTTGCCGTAGAGCGGGATGGATTTGTGGCCGGACAGGCCCACCGTTGTAGGCCCATGCTCGCCGTAAGCACCGGTGTTGGACAGGGTGTAGAGGTCGATGCCCCTGACGATGCCGTCCTTTGTCGCGCCAAGGCGGACATGCATCTCCATCTCATGGCGCGGGGTGGAGGCGATCTGGCTCTCGTACCGGCTGAAGATGATCTTGCTGGGCTTTTTGGTTTTCCATGTCACAAAGGCGGGGTAGACCTCGCAGACCGAGGTCTGCTTGGCGCCGAAGCCGCCGCCGATGCGGGGCTTGGCCACCCGGATCATCGACTTGGGGATGTGCAGCGCATTGGCCAGAATCCGGCGGCAGTGGAAAACGATCTGGGTCGAGCTGAGGACATTCAGCCGCCCGTAGGCATCTATGCTGCAGTAGGTGCGGAAGGTCTCCATCATGGCCTGCTGGCAGGCGCGGGTGTGGTATGTATGGTCGATGACGACATCGCACCCCGCCAGCACCGCCTCAATATCGCCCGCCCCGCTCTCATCGTGGGCGCACAGGTTGCGCTTGTTGTCGGCCCCGACCGGTGCCAGCGACTCCCAGTTTTCCTCCGGGTGGACAAGGACGGGGTTGTCCAGTGCCGTGTGGTAGTCCAGCACGGCGGGCAGGACCTCATACCTGACCTTGATGAGCTTCATCGCCTTATCGACGCATTTTTCATCCTTGCCGGCCAAAACTGCGACAACATCCCCCGCAAAGCGGACATGGCGGTCGATGACAAGCCGGTCATAGGGGCTCGGCTCGGGGTAGGTCTGGCCCGCCTGGGTGTAGCGGCGGCCCTGCTGGTCCACATCCTTCCATGTGTAGATCGCCTCGATGCCCGGCACCAGCAGGGCACGGCTCGTGTCGATCTCCTGCACGATAGCGTTGGCATGGGGGGAGCGCAGCAGCTTTACGATCAGGCAGTCCTGCGGGATGACATCATCCATGTAGACGGGCTGGCCGGTCACAAGCTGCATAGCGTCCTTTTTGCGCATGGACTGGTTCACGGTTTTCATTGGGCAGCCTCCTTCCCCTTTTTCCACGCTAAAAAGTTCAAAATGCCCCGCAGCTGGCCCTCATAGCCGGAGCAGCGGCAGAGGTTGCCGGCCAGATACTCCTTGATCTCATCCTCGCCGGGGTCGGGGTTTTCCCGGAAAAGCGCCAGCGCGTTCATAATAAAGCCCGGGTTGCAGAAGCCGCACTGCTCCGCACCCTGATCGGCGATAAAGGCGCCGAACTCGGCAGCCTCCTCCTGCAGCCCCTCCAGCGTGGTGACGCTGCAGCCGTTGACCCGCGCCGCCAGCACCGAGCAGGACAGCACCGGCTTTTCATCGAGAAAGACCGTGCAAAGGCCGCAGTTGGCGGTCTCGCAGCCGCGCTTGACGCTCTTGCAGCCGAGGCTGCGCACAAGGTCCAGCAGCACGGTGTCAGCCGCGATTTCGGCGGTGACTTTTTTATGATTTAAGGTAAATGTGATCTGCATGGTATACCTCCGTCAATTTTCCAGCGCGGCCACGGCACGCCGGACCAGCACACCGGTCAGGTGGGTGCGGTACTCGGCACTGCCACGCAGGTTGCTGCCG
>ULUX01010930.1_pt1 | contig 12119 bp, 8 predicted proteins | sample 1958961 | NCBI WGS metagenome assembly ULUX01 (sample SAMEA4835773, study PRJEB28245) | human gut metagenome | biome: gut microbiome; material: fecal sample | place: Denmark | collected 2008 | reverse complement strand
CCTTCAAATTGGTGAGCAGCTAACGCTCCACCCCATAAAAAGTCTTTTTGTAAAGCCATATATTACCTCCGTCTTCTTTTTTAACATTATATCATAAGCATTCTAAACGAGAAACTGTCTCTTTTCATTTAAAAGAATATTCACAAAATAATTCTTATAAAACATAAGCTATGTAAATTCTATTTACAAAAGAAAACCTTGAGTTTCCTCAAGGCTTTCTAAAAATGATTGTGAGTTTATTTTGATATTCTATAAGTTAGAATATCCCATTAAATCTTCATCAACAGCACGGGCAACTTCACGTCCTTCTCTTATTGCCCAAACAACAAGAGATTGTCCTCGACGCATATCACCAGCAACATAAAGTTGATTTTGATTTGTTTGGTAATTTTCATCAGCCACATTTCCTCGTGGTGTAAGTTTTACATCAAATGCTTTAGCAACATGGTCTTCGCACCCAATGAAACCTGCTGCGATTAAAACAACATCAACATCAAGTGTTTTTTCACTTCCTTTAACAGGTACCATTTGTCTACGACCTTCAACTTGTTTTGATTCAAGTGAAACAATAATAGCTTGTTTGATATTTCCTTTATCATCTTTGATAAATTCTTTAACTGTTGTTTGATAAAGACGTGGATCATTTCCAAAAACTGCAATAGCTTCATTTTGTCCGTAATCTGTCTTTTTAACACGAGGCCATTCTGGCCATGGATTTGAATCTAAACGTTCATGAGGTGGTTCTGGCATCATTTCTAATTGAATAACTGATTTACATCCTAAACGGATGGCTGAACCAACACAATCATTTCCTGTATCTCCACCACCAATAACAAGAACATTTTTATCTTTTGTTTCAACAAAATCCTTATCTTCTAATTGGCTATTGAGTAATGATTTTGTAATTCTTGTAAGATAATCTACAGCAAAGTAAATTCCTTTAGCATCTCTACCAGGTACTTGTATATCTCTTGCTTTTTTACTTCCACAAGCTAAAACTACACGATCAAATTCTTTGTAAAGTTCTTGAACTTGTTTTTTTGTTTCAATACCTGCTTTTGTTTTGAAAACAACACCTTCTTCTTCCATTAAATGCACACGGCGATCAATGATATGTTTTTCAAGTTTCATATTTGGAATACCATACATTAATAATCCACCAATACGATCTTCTCTTTCAAAAACAGTTACTTGATAACCTCTTTTATTTAATTGATCCGCTGCTGCAAGTCCTGAAGGCCCTGAGCCAATAACCGCAATCTTTTTATCAATACGATGTTTTGGTGGTTGTGGTTGCATCCAATTAGAAGCATAGGCTGGTTCAATGATGGCATTTTCATTTTCTCTTACAGTAACAGAGTTTCCATTTAAACCACATGTACAGGCTGCTTCACATAAAGCAGGACAAACACGTGAGGTAAATTCTGGAAAATTATTTGTTTTTAAAAGTCTTTTAAGGGCTGCTTTATAATTTTTATGGAAGATCAAGTCATTCCATTCAGGAATCAAGTTGTTAAGTGGACAACCTGATACCATTCCTTGAATGACTTTTCCATTTTGACAGAAAGGAACTCCACAATCCATGCATCGAGCCCCTTGGCATGATTGTTCATCACGAGATAATGGTTTATGAAATTCATTAAAGTTTTTAATACGTTTTAATGGTTCAATTTCTGTTGATACTTGTCTTTCTATTTCTAAAAATCCTGTTGGCTTTCCCATAATCTACATTCCTTTCTTAAAAGCATTAAATGCTTCTACTTTTGCTTGTTCGTTTGTAAGTCCTTGTTGTTCAAATGAACTAATAAGTGACATCATACGTTTATAATCATGAGGAACAACTTTTTTAAAGTGAGCAACCTCATTACCAAAATCATCTAAGATTTTCTTTGCTACATTTGAATTTGTGTATTTGTAATGCTTTTGAATCATTTCTCTTAATTGATCTTCATCATAACGTGACTTCACATTTTTATATTCTACAAGTTCTTTATTAACATGTTCATAGAATGTATTATCTGGATCATAAACATAGGCAATACCTCCAGACATACCAGCTGCAAAGTTACGTCCTGTTTTTCCTAGAACAACAACCATACCACCTGTCATATATTCAAGACCGTGATCTCCAATACCTTCAACAACGGCATGGGCTCCTGAGTTACGTACAGCAAATCTTTCACCTGCAACCCCATTAATATAAACTTCACCCGAAGTTGCTCCGTATAAAGCAACATTACCAATGATAATATTATCTTCTGGTGTAATTGTAGAATCTTTTGGTGGAACAACAATCAATTTACCACCTGATAATCCTTTTCCAAAGTAGTCATTACTATCTCCATAAAGATGTAATGTTAAACCTTGAGGAATGAAGGCACCAAATGATTGACCTCCAGCTCCATAACAATTAACTTTAAAAGTATCTTCTTCTAAAGAAGTTCCATATTTCTTTGTGATTTCAGATCCAAAGAGTGTACCAAATGAACGATCAATATTTGTCACACGGACATCAATTTCTTTATTTTGATGTTTATCTAATGCATCTTTTAATTGTTTATAAAGTACTGTTGTATCTTTTACTTCATTAAGTTTGAAATCATATTCATTATTTTTTTCATGATGACTATGTTTACTAGAAGTATATGGATTATTTAAGATTCTTGATAAATCAATATTTTCAATATCATCTCTTGCTTCTAATAAATCACTACGACCAACCATTTCATCAACTGTTTTAAAACCAAGTTGAGCCATGTATTCTCTTAATTCTTGAGCAACAAAACGCATAAAGTTTTCCACATATTCAGGTTTACCTTTAAAACGTTTTCTTAAAATTGGATTTTGTGTAGCAACTCCAACTGGACATGTATCTAAGTTACAAACTCTCATCATAACACATCCCATCGTAACAAGCGGTGCTGTCGCAAAACCAAATTCTTCTGCCCCAAGTAATGTCGCAATTGCAAGATCTCTACCTGTCATTAATTTACCATCAGTTTCAATAACAACACGACTTCTTAAATCATTCATGATCAAGGTTTGATGAGCTTCAGCTAAACCAAGTTCCCAAGGAAGTCCAGCATTGTAAACAGAATTTTTAGGAGCAGCTCCGGTTCCTCCATCATATCCTGAAATAAGAATAACACCCGCACCGGCTTTAGCAACACCAGCTGCAACAGTACCAACCCCTGCTTCAGATACAAGTTTGACTGAAATACGTGCATCTTTATTCGCATTTTTTAAGTCATAAATTAATTGCGCTAAATCTTCAATTGAATAAATATCATGATGTGGTGGTGGTGAAATTAAACTTACTCCTGGTGTTGAATGTCTTGTTTTAGCAATCCATGGATAAACTTTACCACCTGGTAAGTGTCCACCTTCTCCTGGTTTTGCCCCTTGTGCCATTTTGATTTGAATTTCATTAGCACTACATAAGTATTCACTCGTAACACCAAAACGTCCTGAAGCCACTTGTTTAATGGCAGAACATTTACTATCACCATTAGGAAGTGTTTCAAATCTTTCTGGATCTTCTCCACCTTCTCCACTGTTTGATTTACCATGGAGTCGATTCATCGCAATAGCCATTGTTTCATGGGCTTCTTTTGAAATTGATCCATAAGACATTGCTCCTGTTTTAAATCTTTTAACAATTGATTCAACAGGTTCTACTTCATCAATTGAAATAGATTTTGTCTTTTTAAATTTCATAAGACCTCTTAAATTTAAATGAGATCCTTCTTCATCAATCATTTTTGAATATTCTTTAAATAATTGATAATCACCTAAGCGTGTAGCTTGTTGTAATTTATGAATTGTTGCTGGATTATAAAGATGTTCTTCTTTTCCTGATCTTTCTTTATGATCTCCAGCACTATCTAGAGTAACATCAACATCTAATCCTAATGGATCATAAACTTGATTATGTCGATATTCTACATCGGCTTCAATATCTTTAATTGTTTTTCCTTCAATACGACTTACTGTTTTTGGGAAGTACTTATTGACTAAATCACTTGATAATCCAATTGCTTCAAAGTTTTGAGATCCACGATAAGATTGAATTGTACTAATACCCATTTTAGAAGCAATTTTAACAATACCATGTAAAATACCACTATTATAATCATCAACAGCTGCATAATAATCTTTATTTAATAAACCTTGATTGATTAAATCAAAGATTGTATCTTGAGCTAAATAACCATTGATAGCAGAAACTCCATAACCAAGTAAAGTTGCATAATGATGGACTTCTCTTGGTTCAGCAGATTCAAGAATTAAAGCTAAACTATTACGTTTTTTTGTTCTTACTAAATATGAGTTAACAGCTCCAACAGCAAGTAATGATGGAATTGGTAAATGGTTATCATCAACTGCTCTATCTGATAAGATAACAATATTACATCCTTCATGATAACGTTTATCTACTTCTACAAAGACACGATCAATAGCTTTTTCTAAAGATGTGTTTTTGATATAAGTAATATTCACTTCACCAACTTTAAATCCTTCTTTTTTCAAGTTTTTGATTTTTAAAATATCGGTATTACTTAAAATAGGATGATTGATTTTTAATAAGTGACAGTTTTCTGGTTTATCTTCCAACATATTTCCATCACGACCAATACAAATACTTGTAGAAGTAATGATTTCTTCACGAATCGCATCGATTGGTGGATTGGTTACTTGGGCAAATAATTGTTTAAAGTAATTGAATAATGGTGGATGTTTTGTTGATAAAGCAGCAATTGGTGTATCATTTCCCATTGCGACAATATTTTCATTTCCTGTAAGTGCTAAGTTTTTAATATAGTTTGTATCTTCATAACTATAGCCATGAATTTTTTGAAGTTTTGTAAGTTCTTCCCCTTCATATCTTTCTACACGCACACTAGGAATACGCATATCTTTTAAATTAATTAAATTGCTTTCTAACCATTCTCCATAAGGTTGTTTTGTAGCATATGTTTCTTTTAAAACATCATCTTCAATAAGTTCACCTTTGACTGTATCGACAAGTAACATTTTTCCTGGTCTTAATCTTTCTTTTAAAACGATATCACTTGCGGGAATATCTAATGAACCTACTTCTGAAGATAAGACAAGATAATGATCTTTAGTAATATAATAGCGTGATGGTCTTAAACCATTTCTATCTAAGATAGCTCCCATGATATCTCCATCGCTAAATAAGATTGAAGCTGGCCCATCCCAAGGTTCCATTAATGTCGCATTATATTCATAGAAGTCTTTCTTTGTTTGTGACATACTTTTATCATTTTCATAAGGTTCTGGAATACACATCATGACAGCACGTGGTAATTCCATCCCTGACATAACTAAGAATTCTAAAGTATTATCTAACATTGCTGAATCGGAACCATTAACGTCTACTACTGGATAAACTTTTGTAGTATCGACCGTATCTGTTGCCATGTTTTCTTCACGGCATAACATATTATTGGCATTTCCTTTAATTGTATTGATTTCACCATTGTGAACAATAAATCTATTTGGATGTGCTCTTCTCCATGATGGCATTGTATTCGTAGAGAAACGTGAGTGAACTAAAGCAATCGCACTTTTATAATCTTTGTTTTGTAAATCTTTAAAGAATAGTCTTAATTGTTGAACTAAGAACATTCCTTTATAAACAATTGTACGACTTGAAAGTGAACAAACATACGTATCTTCAAATTGACTTTGTTCAAAGATTCTTCTTACTTGATAAAGTTTTCGATCAAAATCTAATCCTGCTTCTACATCACTTGATTTTTCTACAAAAGCTTGGACAATAAATGGCATTGCATCAAGTGCTTTCTTCCCTAATACTTTAGGTACTGTAGGTACTTCACGCCATCCTAAAAAAATGAGTCCTTCTTTTTTTACAATTGTTTCAAACATCTTTTTCACACGTAAACGAATTTTTTCGTCTTGTGGCATAAAGAACATACCAACCCCATAATTTCCTTTTTTAGGTAATTGAAATTCTTTAATAACTTTTTGGAAATAATCATCAGGTATTTGTGTCAAAATTCCAACACCATCTCCTGTTTCTCCAGCGGCATCCTTTCCTGCACGATGTTCTAATTGTTCAACAATTTTTAAAGCATCATCCACTGTTTTATAAGTTTTTAATCCTTTGATGTTAACAACGGCCCCTATTCCGCAGTTATCATGTTCAAATGACTGATCATATAAACCTCGATTTTCTTTGTTCATAAAGGTTTCCTCCTTTTTTAGTATAGTTAGAATAGCACATTTAGTAATATGTGTAAAGACTATGATATTTTTTAGGATTTTTCTAAAATATAAGCGGATTGTATACATTTTTTAATGTTTTATCACTGTTTTGATAATCTTTTTTTACTAATTTAATAAATTTATTTCAGTTTGTAAATAAAAAATTTTTAAATTTTTTTTAATTTATTGGAAATAAAGAGTAAAAAGAGTAGAATAAAGATAGTATTAATATGGAAAGAGGAGAAAAATATGGAAGATATGTTTATTGTCGAAACTTCTGCTAGACATATTCACTTAAGTGAAAAAGATTTAGCAACTTTATTTGGTGAAGGTCATCAATTAACAAATAAAAAAGACTTATCTCAACCAGGTCAATTTGCTTGTGTTGAAAGAGTAAAAGTAATTGGACCTAAAGGAGAATTAAATATGTCTGTTTTGGGACCTACTAGAAAAGAAACTCAAGTAGAAATTTCTTTAACAGATGCAAGAAGCATTGGAGTTCAAGCCTTAATTAGAGAATCAGGAGATATCGAAGGAACTGCTGGATGCAAACTTGTTGGACCTGCTGGTGAAGTAGAAATCCCATGTGGTGTCATCGCCGCTAAAAGACATATTCACTTAACACCTGAAGATGCTGAAAAATTTGGTGTTAAAGATAAAGAAATCGTTAAAGTTGAAATCAATACTGAAGGACGTTCTTTGATTTTTGGTGATGTTGTTTGTCGTGTAAGCGCTTCATATGCTACAGCAATGCACATTGATACAGATGAAAGCAATGCAGCCGCTTGTGGTAGAGAAGTTTACGGTAAAATCGTAAAATAATAAACATTTAAGGTTCTGTAAATAGAGCCTTTTTTGTTATTTATGATATAATGGTGTCGGGTGATGATATGAAAGTATTAGATACACTTGGAAAATCAAAAAAGGCAATTGGTGGAATTATCGCAATTCTTTTATGTATTGTAGCTATTTTCTTTGCTGGCATGAAATTTGCGGATGGTAAAGAAAATGATAAGATTACTTCAACAACAATTAGAAATCAATTAACTGAAATTAATGAACTTGCGGTTTATTCTTATGATTATAGTAAGGTTGGTAAATTTTCTAATAAACTTTCTTTCAATGGTTGGGATATTCCTCTTACTCAAAAGAACTTTATTATTACATATGATGGTACAATTAAAGCAGGAATTAATTTAGATGAAGCTAAAGTAGACATAGATCAAAATAATTTAAATATTACTTTACCTGCTACAAAGATTTTAAGTCATGAAATTGATGAAAACTCAATTGAAGTCTATGATGAATCTTCAAATATCTTTAATCAAATAAGTATTAATGATTATAAATCTTTTGCAACAAAAGAAAAAAAGAAAAATGAAAAAGATGCAATATCTAATGGGATCCTTACAAAGTCAAAAGAAAAAGTTGTGCAAACTCTCACAACTTACTTACAGGCTATTCCAGAAATTAAAGATAACTACCAATTAAACATTACAATCCAAGATGCAAAAACCGATGAATAAAATCATCGGTTTTTCTATTATAATTGAATTATTTATTTACAGCTTTTTTTAATGCTGAGCTTGCTTTGAAAGCAGGAGCTTTACTTGCAGCAATTGTCATTGTTTCACCAGTTCTTGGGTTTCTACCAGTTCTTTCACTACGAGTACGTACTTCGAAATTTCCAAATCCTTTTAATGAAACTTTATCTCCTTTAGCAAGAGCATCTGTTACAACGTCTACTAATGCTGTAACTACTTTATCTACATCAGTTTTTGTTAATTCTGTACTTGAAGCAATTGCTTCTACTAATTCAGTTTTATTCATCTTTTTTAATCTCCATTTCTTGAAATCTAGGATTAAATCCTAGAATTATTTTACTACTTTATACGTGTATTTACAATAAAATACGTTCTTTACTTTTCTAAATCTTTCACAAATTCATAACATACTTCTTTAGAGGTTGCCCATGATGTAACAAGGCGAATACAGGAATGATTTTCATCGACTTCAAACATTGGTGTTGTGATATATTTTTGATGAATTTTTTGCAACGTTTCATGATCAATGATTGGAAATAATTGATTTGATGGACTTTCAATATACATTGAGTAACCATTTTTCTTTAAACCTTCTTTTAAAATATTAGCACATTCATTTTCATGTTTTCCAATTTCTAAATAAAGCTCACCTTCAAATAAAGCATCAAATTGAACACCTAACAATCTTCCTTTAGCAAGCATAGCCCCTTTTTGTTTAATATGATATCTAAAATCAGTTTTAAGTTCATCATTGATAATTACTAAACATTCGCCAAATAAAGCTCCCATCTTGGTACCACCAATATAGAAAGCATCACTATACATAGCCATTTCTTGCAAGGTTGGTGCATCATTTAAAACAAGTGCACTACCAAGTCTGGCTCCATCAATAAATAGATAAAGGTGATGTTTTTGGCAACATTGATAAACTTCTTTTAATTCATCCAATGTGTAATATGTTCCATATTCCGTTGTTTGTGAAATATAAACCATTTTAGGTTGTACCATATGTTCATCAGTATGCCCACTTACAATTTCTTCAATCATTGCACAATTGATTTTACCCTCTTGATGAGGTTTCGTTAAAACTTTATGTCCGGTAAATTCAACAGCTCCTGTTTCATGCACATTAATATGCCCACTATCAACCGCAATAACTGCTTGATAATCTTTTAAAGCAGAAGAAATCATAATCATATTTGTTTGGGTTCCACCTACTAAAAAGTGAATATCCACATTTTCATTGTTTAATATCTTTTTGATTTTATCTTTTGCTTTTTGACAGTATTCATCTTCCCCATAGCCTACTGTTTGTACAAAGTTTGTTTGATTCAAGGCTTCCATCACTTTAGGATGTGCCCCTTCTAAATAGTCACTTGCAAAATTATACATCTTAACCCCCCTAAAGAAAATAGGAAACAATGTTTCCTATAGTTCTTCTCCATTTGTTTCAATAACTTTTTTATACCAATAATATGAATCTTTTTTATATCTGTTTAATGTACCTGAATTTTCATCTTCTTCACGATCTACATAAACAAAACCATAACGTTTTTGATAACCATTTAACCAGCTTAATAAATCTGTATAAGACCATGTACAATAAGCAAGTACACGACACCCATCATCACATGCTTTTTTAAGTTCTTCAATATGACGTTTTAAATAGTCAATACGATATGGATCATGAATTTGTCCATTTTCTAATTTATCAAAGGCACCTAAACCATTTTCAGAAATAACAATTGGTAAATCATAACGTGAAGTAATTTCACGACAACACATTCTAATTCCCATTGGATCAATTGTCCAATCCCAATCAGTTGTTGGTAAGAATTCATTTTGTGGTTTTTTATAAAGACCAGGTACACCTTGAACTTTAGCTGTTCCTTTTTTACCAGTATTATTCATTGTATGATCACTACCAACACCATTAATATCATTATATTCAACAACACATGTTTGATAATAGTTCACACCCATGAAATCAATAAGTGAAGCTGCTTTTTTCATAAGGGCTTCATCGCCTTCTTCAAAAACAGGTGCACATCCTAATGATTTTAAATATTGAATAGCCGCACGTGGATAACGTCCATAAGCATATGCATCCATCCAATAATAGTTTTGTAAATCATCATAATCCGCTTTAGCCATTGCATTTTCGGGTTTACGATCATAAGCATAACTTGGACTATAAGCAAAGGAAGCTCCTACTTTCGCTTCTGGATAAAGTTCTTTTAAAGCAATAACACTTTTTGCATGAGCAATATTAGCATGATGATTGACTTGATAGAATGTTTTCATATCATCTACTTTTCCTGGTGGATGCATTCCTTCTAACCATCCATGTCCTGTAAAGATATTTTGTTCATTCATTGTAATCCAATATTTTACACGATCACCATATCTTTTAAATAATGTTGTTGCATAATTTACATAATCATCTACGATTTTTCTGCTTTCCCATCCGTGATATTGGTCTTCTAAAGCTTGTGGCATATCCCAATGATAAACCGTAACCATTGGTTCAATTCCATATTTTAATAATTCATTGATAAGATTATCATAGAACTCTAAACCTTTTTCATTGACTTCACCATTACCATTTGGATAAATACGTGTCCAAGCAATTGAAAAACGATATGTTTTCAATCCCATTTCTGCCATCAACTTTACATCTTCTTTGTAACGATGATAGTGATCAACCGCTTTATCACCTGTTGTTGCTTTAAAAGTCTTTCCTGGAATTCTTACAAATTGATCCCAGTTGGAAACACCTTTACCATCTGCATCCCAGCCACCTTCTACTTGGTAAGCAGCTGATGCACTTCCCCAAAGAAAATCTTTAGGAAACCCTTTTGTTTCTTTGAAATACATTTTCTTTCTGCTCCTTATTTCATATATTTTTTGATAAACTGACTTAATGTTTGTTTAAAGTCATCGTTTTCAACAAGTTCATATAAGTATTTTTCATCTTTTAAGACAAACAATACTTTTTCCCCTCTATTTTTATTATAAAGAGGATAAACCATTTTAAGTGGTACAAATTCATCTTCTTTAGCATGAAAATAGAGTGTAGGAATATCATTGTGTCTAACATATTTAGCTGTGTTTTCTTTTAAATCAATATGAACAGCTTTTTTAATATGTCGCGCAATAATAGAAATTGCAGGATATTTTGAAATCTTATAATCTGCTTCTAAACGATATCCAATAATATCATATGGAGATGTATAAGCTCCATCCGAAATAATTGCTTTAACATTTTTTAAAACATGTTTACCTGCTGCATTTAAAATAGTATTTGCCCCTTGTTCTTTACCATAAAGTAAAATCTTATGATCTTTTCCATAAGTATCTAAAAGATAGTTATTCCAACAAACAAGATCATTGATATCCTTGATACCAAAACCTCTAATATAACCATCACTTTGTCCATGAGCACACGCATCAACTAATAGAATTTGTGCTTCTGGTAAATGTTCTTCAAAATAAGGAACATAGAGTTGCATGTCTTTTGCTTGTAATCCAAATGGATGTAAAATAACGACTGTTTCTTGAGGATTTTCTTTTGGAATTAAAATTCCTCTTAATTGAATATCTTGATCATTTTTAATTGTAATATTTTTACTACTGTATTTTGCTTCTAAGATACTTGGACGATCTTCTTGTTTATGATGTCTATAAAGTAATTTTTTAGCATACTTTTTAGAAATCGTATAAACCGAAAATGCTGCTGTTCCAACACCTCCTAATACAAGTAATCCTTTAACTGCGTTTTTATTCTTTACCATGATCGCATACCTCCTTAAATTCTTCCATTAATAATCGATTAATATTTGCAACTTGTTCAAATGAAGTTAAACGATATTCATCATGATTCATTCTTGCTGCATAAAAACGAATCGCTTTTTCTAGTTCCAATCTCATAATCTCTTTATACTGTGGTGGGAATGTTGAGATAGGGAAACATACAAATAAAAATGTATTATAGTCCTTTGAGAAAAGATCTATGAGTAAATCATACCCTTCTTTTGTAACAATTTTATTACCAATTTCTTTTTGTAAGTCATGATTTGCGAATGTAAGAACATCATTCATGACAAACCTTAAGATATTTTCACAAGCTTCAATATAAAGATCATGATTATTTAAATAAAGAGATTTTAAATAATCAATAACAATATTATTTTTTAAATGTTCTGGACATAGCTTGTCACAATAGATAAAAAGTTTTGATGCAAGTTCATCATTGCCTAAAATAAAGTTTCCAAATTCATTAATGATTGATAATGTAAAACGTGGCATTTGACATACTCTACC
>ULUX01028355.1_pt1 | contig 12230 bp, 7 predicted proteins | sample 1958961 | NCBI WGS metagenome assembly ULUX01 (sample SAMEA4835773, study PRJEB28245) | human gut metagenome | biome: gut microbiome; material: fecal sample | place: Denmark | collected 2008 | reverse complement strand
GAAATGGATATTATTGGTTTCGCAAATGATGGGAAAACTGCTTATGAAAGTATTTGTGAAAAGAAACCGGATATTGTGATTACAGATATACGTATGCCGGTGTATGATGGACTTGAACTGATACGCAGGGCAAAAGAAGTGAATCCGGAGATTAATTTCATAGTAATCAGCGGTTACAGTCAGTTTGAATATGCACAGCAGGCAATCAAGTATGGGGTAAAAGACTACCTGCTGAAACCATTAAAAAAGAGAGAACTGGAAAACTCATTAACTGAAATTAAAGAATCACATGAATCTCTGATTAAGAGTACCAGAATCAGAAACGAAATGGAATCTATCATTGAAGCATCCAGAGAACATATACGAGAGAATTTTCTTATGAAAACGCTCCAAAACTCAGCAACTAATCCGCTAAAAGCAGATATGAGTCTGGAACAGTTGAATGAACAGTATGGTTGTAAATTTCATAAAGGATTTTTTACAGCAGTCAGAGTCAGGCCATTTTTCTCAAAAAATTCGGACAAATCTGCCGGTGACAGTGAAGAATTTGTAATGAACAAAATTCATCAGATGGTAAAAGAAAAATTGGAGATATACTGCGAAACTTATATGTCTACAGTATATCAGGATGAAATCGTATGCATTTTAAATACAGTGGATAAAGAGATTGAACCAGTCAGAAAAAAGCTAAAACATTTGATAGTTAATGTATCTAATTTGAAAACTGTATTTCCTGATATCAGAATAAGGATCGGACAGGGAAATACACATAGTTCTTATATGGGAATCACGGATAGTTTCCGAGAGGCAGAACTGGCGATTATGAATCGAATGGGCGAAAATGAAGATACATATATCTGCTACAGTGAAGACAGTAAAAGTGGAAAAACTAAAGAAGAAATTTTTGACAGTGGTCTGCGAAATGAAATTCTGACCTATCAGGAAAGAATGGATATTGAAGGAACCCTCCGCCTTGTTGACAAGGTTGGAGAGAAATTGAAGCCATTTAAGTATGACGGAAAACTGGTTTATGAAGTTTTTGGTGAATTAGTTGAAACATTGCGGTTTGGTATGAAATATTCTCGTGAAGGCAGAAATCTTTTTCTGATTGAAGATTATAAAAAACAGTACAGAAGGATATGGGATTATGATGAACTCTTTCAGTGGATCAAATCGGATCTGTCCCGGGTGCATCAGGTTTATATGAAGAATATTCAGGATGAAGAGAGTAAACCGATACGTGATGCAAAGAAATATATCCATGATAATTTCAACAAACATATCAGTCTGGAGAATGTCAGTGAGTATATTGGATTTAATGCTGCCTATTTTTCTACACTGTTTAAGAAAGAAACAGGAAAAAATTTCCTTGAGTATGTGACAGAGCTTCGTATCCAAAATGCAAAGAACTATCTCATACAGACTAATTATGACATTGCGGAAGTAGCATCTGCAGTAGGATATAATGATCTGAAATATTTTTCTAAATTGTTTAAGAAGACAACAGGATTGAATCCTTCAGAATTTAGAAAGTTATATAGTTAATCAAAATGTGCAGGTGCAAAAACTATGAAAAAAAGAAATATATTTAGCAGACAGGCAGTTAATTTTTTGTGGGTTCTTCTGGGATTAGGGGCAGGTCTTCAGTTTATAGAAGTTATATGGGCTGCATCGAAAGGATATCTGGGATTCTTTTCTATGATGGTGGTTATTGTGACAGAGATGGTTATTACAGGAAGCATTTATGTGATTATTTATAAGTTTCTAATAAAACCATGTAATGAGACCAGAAAATTATTCAAACATTTTATACAGAGTGGAAGTTTTCAGGAACTGATTGATCAGGATTATCAGATTTTTCCAGAGCAGAATGAAGTAATGCAGAAGCTGGATTCCATATTGGATAAAAAGAACATTATTGAGTTATCGACAAAACATGCAGAACTTCTTGCACTGCAGAATCAGATCAATCCTCATTTTCTGTATAATACGCTGGAAGCAATACGAGGAGATGCGCTATGTGAAGGAATTGATAGTATTGCTGATACGACGGAAGCATTGTCTACATTTTTCAGATATACCATCACGGATACAGGAAATCTGGTTTCAGTAGAAGATGAACTGGAGAATGTAGAGAATTATTTTAAAATACAGCAGTATCGTTTTGGAGATAAACTGGATATGAGAGTTAATTTTCCGGATGACTATGCAAGGATCCTGGAATGTAAACTCCCTAAACTTACTTTGCAACCTGTAGTTGAAAATGCAATTTTTCATGGTCTGGAAGCGAAAGCAGAAGGTGGAGTTATCACCATTTCACTGGAGATGACAGAGAAGAAACTTCTGATCAATATTCATGATGACGGAATTGGAATTGACGAAGAAGAGCTTATAAAGATCAACCAGAGACTGGAGATAACTTCAGGGCCGCTGACAGAAGAGAAGCGTAAACGTGGAGGTATTGCTCTGCCGAATGTATCCAGGCGTATTAAGCTGTTATTTGGGGATGAATATGGAATACATATTTATAGTATTCCTAATCTTGGAACAGAAGTCAGGATATCGGTACCGATCATTACAAACAGGGAGCAGAGAAATCAGTGAAAAGAGAATTACTGAATATAGAAGGCGGAAAGATAAAAAAAGGGAATAATGTTATATTTGATGATCTGTCTCTGGAACTGTTTCAGGGAGAAATAACAGGAATCGTATTCGATGATATTCTGGAACAGAAGCTCTTTATTGACATGCTGCTTGGAGATGTTTTACTTTATTCAGGAAAGATTTTTGTAAATGAGGAAAGGAAAGCTTATGAAGAAGCTGCCAGATTGTTAAAACAGCAGGTGGCGGTGATTGGTTCTAAAAGTAAATTACTGCCTTCTATTACGATAGAAGATAATATATTTCTTTTTTCAGACAGAAAACTGTTTCTGGATCAGAAAGAGTATAGAGAACGTTTCCAGAAGTTAAGGACGGAACTGAATATTTCGAATGATATGCCTCATAAAGTCAGAAATTTATCTGCCAAGGAAAAGGTTATTATAGAATTACTTAAAGCCTATGAGGAAAGAAAGAAAATTGTGATTCTGGATGAGATTATCAGCCTTTTATCAGAAAAGGATTTGGGAGAAGTGTTTTCTCTTATTGATAAAATGAAATCCCAGATGTCATTTCTGGTTACAGTAGGATTTGAAGATTTTATTATGGAATGGATGGAATCTATTGCAGTTGTTCAAAATGGAAGAACTACATTTGTATCTGGGATTTCTCAGTTAAACTGTAAGTTGAGTAAAGTTCTGAAAGCTCTGATATATGAAAATAAGGCAGAAACATTTGGAGTCTATGGGCAGAAAGTAATAAATGGGCAGAACAATGTATTAGAAGTAAGAGATGTAAGTACCTGTTATCTGAAGAATCTTAATTTTACATTGTGTTCCGGAGAGCTGCTTAAGATTTATTATTCAGATGAAAAAAGCAAGAGCAGTTTCTGGGAAATGTTTTCGGGAGAAGAGAGCATTGAAGAAGGACAGATTTATATTTCTGAGAAATTGTATAAGGTATCAAATATGAGCCAGGCAGTACGTGAGGGCGTAGGGTTTATAACAGAAGCACCGTATAGGAGCATGATCCTGGATAATATGAGTGCAACGGAAAATGTGAGTGTGCCACTACATGAAAAGGTAAGAGGATTCTGGTTTGCGAAAAAGTATACCAGAAGTGTAAGTGATTTCCTTCAGAACGATGAGCTGAATAAGAAGAAACTGAAAAATATTGGAAATGCAGAACTACAGAAGCTGGCCTATGAAAAATGGCTGGTGTATCAGCCAAAGATTGTGATCATTGAGAATCCATTTACAGATATGGATATTAATATGAGGGAAATTACAAGAAAGATGATCGGAGCATTGCAGAAAAGAGGAATCGGAGTAATTCTTCTTACTGCTAACTTTGCAATTATGAATAAAATCAAGGGAGAATCCATGTTTCTTAAGCACGGTGTGCTGACAAGAGAAGAAGAATGGTAAAACAAAAAAAGACGAATGTGCAATGATGATAAAAAAATTGGATAATTCGTCTTTTTTTTGTACAAAAATAAGAAACAAAAGAATGCCCCCCTTAATCCAAATATCAAAAGTTGAAAAAATAGGACCTCAAAGTTAATATGAGTATACAAAATAACAAACGCGTAAAATAAACTAATGGGAGGGTTTACAAATGAAGAAAAAGTTATTAAGTGTCTTAATGGCAGCAGTAATGGTAGCCGGTGTTGGCGGCGTAGGTGCAGCACAGGTAAAGGCTGATGATGAGAAGATTCTTGGCGCAGGTATTTATTCAGCTTCTGATAACTTCAACTCTTATATTGGAAAAGCGATTACAAATGCATGCGATGGAATCTTTAAAACAAACATCGAAGATGGACAGAATGACCAGTCCACACAGAACAATCAGGTTGATACAATGCTGGCTAAAGGCGCTTCTGCAGTTGCAGTTTCTGTATGTGATGTAACAGCAGCTCCGACACTGATCCAGAAATGTAAAGACGCAGGAAATGTTCCGATCATTTTCTTCAACAAAGAGATAACAGATTACGATGTAATTAATTCTTATGAAAATGCTTATCAGGTAACATCTACAGGTGGAGATTATGGTGCATCTATTCAGGCACAGATGGTAATCGACTACTGGAAAGAACATCCGGAAATGGATAAAAACGGTGATGGAAAATTACAGCTTGTATATCTGATGGGTGACCCGGGACATACAGCATCCCAGCCGAGATGTGATTATCTCAAGAGCACGATCGAAGATGCAGGAATTGAGATTGACCTTCTTGCAGAAGATACAGGAATGTGGGTAACAGCAACTGCAAAAGAAAAAATGGATGCATGGGTATCTAAATACGGTGACGAAATTGAATGCTGCGTAGCAGGAAACGATGCAATGGCACTTGGTGCTTTATCAGCAGTAGAAGCAGCCGGATTTAATACAGATGGAGAAGAAAGCAGCAAATACATTCCGATTTATGGAATTGATGCTCTTCCTGAAATTCTTTCCAAGATTGAAAGCGGTGAGATCACAGGTTCCGTATTACAGGATGCTAAGACTCAGGGACAGACAATTGTAAAAATGGCAGAGAACCTTACAAGTGGTAAAGACGCTGTGGATGGAATCGAAGGTGTAGAAGTGGAAGAAGAAGCAAAAGCTGTACGAGTTCCATATCAGGCAATCACCAAAGATAATCTTGATTTAGCAAAGTCAACTGATGAATAAAAAATAACTGATTTTACAGGCAGGCATTCGTTTTAAACGGATGCCTGTAATAAAAAAGAGGGAAAGGATTTTAAAATGGGAACAGAATATATATTGGAATTAAAGCATATTTCAAAATCGTTTCCTGGTGTAAAAGCACTTGACGATGTAACGTTATGTGTACGTCCTGGAACAGTGCATTCTCTTATGGGAGAAAATGGTGCAGGTAAATCCACATTAATGAAATGTCTGTTCGGTATTTATTCATTTGATGAGGGCGAAATCATTCTGGATGGCAAAAACATTAAATTTTCCAGCCCATCAGAAGCATTACAGAATCATGTATCCATGGTGCATCAGGAACTGAACCAGGTATTAAATCAGACAGTTATGGAAAATATGTGGCTTGGAAGATTTCCAATGAAGCATGGTCTGGTAGATGACCAGAAAATGTATGAAGACACAAAAGCGATTTTCGATGATTTGGATATTCAGGTAAATCCGAAGGTTAAGATAGGAACCCTGAAAGTTTCACAAAAACAGATGATAGAGATTGCAAAAGCAGTTTCGTATAACTCAAAAGTAATTGTAATGGATGAACCGACTTCATCGCTTACAGAGAAAGAAGTAGAGCATCTTTTTAAGATTATAGAAAAGCTTAAGAAAAAGAATACCAGTATTATTTATATATCACATAAAATGGAAGAAATTTTGCGTATTTCTGATGATGTAACAGTCATGAGAGATGGCAAGTGGATCGATACAAAACCTGCCAGTGAGTTGACCATTGATAAGATCATCAAAATGATGGTTGGACGAGAATTAAAAGACCGCTATCCGGAAAAGAAAGCCAAGATAGGTGATGTATTAATGGAAGTAAAAGACCTCGGTACATTAAATCCAGGATTTGAGGGCGTTAATTTTCAATTACATAAGGGAGAAATCCTTGGAATCGCCGGATTAGTAGGATCTAAGAGAACGGAAATCCTTGAAACATTATTTGGCATAAGAATGAAAGGCAAAGGTCAGATACTGGTAAAAGGAAAAGAAGTTCAGAACAGAAGTCCAAAAGAGGCAATGGCGAATGGATTTGCAATGCTGACAGAGGAACGAAGATCGGATGGTATTTTTGGAGGTTTGAGTGTTGGATTTAATATGACAATTTCCAATTTACCGAAATATCAGAAGACGGGACTTTTAAACGGAGAAAAAATGAAAGCAGATATTACCAAAATGATAAATGCCATGAAAGTAAAAACTCCGTCAATGAAGTCCAAGATCGCAAACCTTTCAGGAGGAAATCAGCAGAAAGTAATTCTGGGCAGATGGCTGCTGACAGATCCTGATATCCTGCTCTTGGATGAGCCTACCAGGGGTATTGACGTAGGTGCTAAATTTGAAATCTATCAGCTGATCAACCAGCTGGCTGAGCAAGGAAAAGGAATTATCGTAGTAAGCTCAGAAATGCCGGAACTGTTCGGAATTTCCGACAGGATTCTGGTTATGAGCAATGGACATCAATCAGCTATATTTGATTCAAAAGAAGTAGGACAGGTAGATGTTATGCAGGCAGCGGCCCGATTTATCTGATCTTTCAATACGAACTCAGGAGGGGATTCTGGTGAAAAATTCAAAGAACATTTCAATTAAAGAACTTATTGCTGAAAAAGCAATTTATCTGGTTTTTATTATCCTGTTAGTTGCAATTGTGGTAGTAGAACCAAGATTCTTATCATTCAATAACTTTAAAAATATTTTTGCGCAGTCATCAACTAAGATTATTATTGCATTAGCAGCCGGAATGGTACTGGTAGTGCAGGGCGTTGACCTTTCCACAGGACGTATGATCGGTCTGGCAGCAGTTATCTTCGCATCTTTAGTTCAGAATCCGGACTATGCATACAGAATGTATCCGAATTTAAAAGAGCTTCCGCTGATCGTTCCATTATTACTGGTACTGGCAATCTGTCTTGTACTTGGTGGAATATCCGGTGTGCTTGTTGCAGTATTTAAAGTACCGCCGTTTATCGCAACGCTTGGTATGCAGTTGATCTTATATGGTGCATCTTCTATTTATTTTGACCGTCCGCCATATGGTGCACAGCCAATTGGTGGTATTGATTCAAAAGTAACTCAGATTGCAATTGGTTCCATTGGAATCGGAGATTTCCAGATTCCGTATCTGATCATCATTGCCGCAGCAGTATGTGTAGTTATGTGGATCGTATGGAATAAAACAAAATTTGGTAAATATATGTTTGCAGTAGGTGGTAACCCGGAAGCTGCAAAAGTATCCGGTGTAAATGTTATAAAGACACAGATTATGGTTTACGCAATTGCAGGTATGATGTATGCATTTGCAGCAGCCCTGGAAGTAGGACGTATCGGAAGTGCTTCCAATACAACCGGTAACGGATATGAAATGGATGCAGTTGCTGCCTGCGTAATCGGCGGTGTATCTCTTTCAGGTGGTGTTGGTAGTGTAGGCGGTATCGTAATTGGTGTTCTGATGTTCACAGTTATCAATTATGGCCTTGCATTCATTGGTGTAAACATGTACTGGCAGTATATCGTAAAAGGTCTGATCATTCTTCTTGCTGTTATTATTGACATGAGAAAATATGCAAAGAGAAAATAAAAATAAACATCAGACAAGTGCAATTATGAAAGGAGAAGTAAAGGATGAGGGATGTAGTAAAAAGAACAAAACTGACAGAAAATTGTTCAAAAAAAACAATAAAGAAATATGTAGATGAAGTGATCCAGGAACTCACACTGGATGAGAAGATCGGTGTAATGTCAGGCCAGGTTACAGAGAAGAAATTACTGGATGATCTGTTCCTGATCGAACACTATAATGTAAAGCCATATCCGACAAAGGCAGTAGAACGTCTGGGAATTCCGAATATCCGTTTCGTAGACGGACCAAGAGGTGTTGTTGCCGGATCTGCCACCTGCTTTCCTGTTTCTATGGCAAGAGGTGCCAGCTTTGACCGTGATTTGGAAGAGAAGATTGGAGAAGTGATCGGTGCAGAGGTTCGTGCAGTGGGCGGAAACTATTACGGCGGTGTGTGCATCAATCTTCCAAGAAATCCACGCTGGGGCCGTGCGCAGGAGTGCTACGGAGAAGATACCTATCATCTGGGAGAAATGGGGGCAGCTCTGACGAGAGGTGTTCAGAGCCAGAATGTTATGGCGTGCATTAAACATTTCGCAATGAACAGTATTGAAAATGCGAGATTTAAAGCTGATGTGCATGCAGATAAGAGAACACTTTTTGAAGTATATCTTCCTCACTTCAAGAGATGTATTGAAGAAGGCGCGGCTTCTGTAATGGGAGCATACAATAAAGTTTATGGAGAACAGGCATCTGAGAGTAAATATTTGTTAAAAGATATCCTCAGAGATAAATGGGGATTCGAGGGATTTACTTTATCTGATTTCCTCTGGGCTGTAAAAGATGGTCCAAAGGCAGTAAAGAGTGGAATGAATGTTGAAATGCCATGTATCTGTCATTATGCAGAACAGATCCCTAAAGCAATTGAAGACGGAACTCTTGCTATGGAAGATGTAGATGAAGCAGTTGGTTACATTCTTCGTACTGTACTCTATTATGAGACAAGAAAAGATCCGCAGGAATATACAGAAGATATTCTTGCATGCCCGGAACATATAGCAGTAGCAAAGAGAGCAGCAGAAGAATCGATGGTACTTCTGAAGAATGAAAATCATGTACTTCCGCTTGATAAAGAGAAAACAGAGAAGATCGTAGTTCTTGGAGTACTGGGAGATACAGAAAATATCGGCGACCATGGTTCCAGTAAGGTTCATCCATATTATACAGTTACGCCATTTAAAGGCCTGATGAAAAAAATGCCGAAAGCACAGATCCTTTATAATGACGGAAGTGATCTGGAACGTGCAAAAGAACTTGCAGCAGATGCTGATGCAGTAGTGATCGTTGCCGGTTATATCCATAGCGATGAAGGAGAATATCTGGCTGATAGAAGTGATATTGCCGGAATGGGCGGAGACAGAGCAAGCATGAGACTTCATCAGAGAGATATCGATCTGATTCATGGTGTAAAGGGTGTGAATCCGAATACTGTCGTTTCCATTATCGGAAGTAGTGCGATCCTGATCGATGAGTGGGAAAAAGATGTTCCTGCAATTATCTTCTCCTTCTACAGTGGAATGGAAGGCGGGAATGTACTGGCAGATATTCTGTTCGGTGATGTTTGCCCAAGCGGTAAACTTCCATATACAGTAGCACTTTCCGAAGACAGTTATCCTGATTTTGATCCTGACTGCACATATGCAGAGTATGAATACTATCATGGCTACTGCAAGATGGATAAAGAAAACATTCCTGTTTTGTATCCGTTTGGCTATGGTTTATCCTATACAACATTTGACATCAGCGAGCCGACAGTTGAAGTATTTGATAAAACAGCAAAGATTTCTGTTAATGTAAAGAATACAGGAGATGTAAAAGGCGCAGAAGTTGTACAGCTTTATATCGGATGTGAGGGAAGTGCTGTAGATCGTCCGGTTAAAATCTTGAAAGATTTCGCGAGAGTAGAATTAATGCCGGGAGAAGAAAAGAAAGTTTCTCTTCAGGTAAGTTCGAAGGATATGGCTTATTATTCAGAAGAAAAAGATGATTTTGTAGAAGAGGATATTACATATATTGCATATACAGGTGATTGCAGCTGTAAAGAAGCATTAAAATCCGTGAAATTTGAATTTGGAAAATAACAGGGAGAAAATACTATGAGAATTGGTGCGGATTATTATCCAGAACATTGGGAAAAAGAGCGTTGGAAAACAGATGCAGAGATGATGGTCAAAGCAAATATCAAAGTAATCAGAATTGGTGAATTTGCATGGAGCCTTTATGAGCCTGAAGAAGGAAAATACGAATTTGACTGGATGGATGAGGCACTGGATTTTTTTGGAAAGTACGGAATCAAGGTAGTAATGTGTACACCTTCAGCTACCCCTCCTAAATGGATGATAGATAAGTATCCAGATATTCTTCAGAATGATATTCATGGAAATCCGAAGCTCTTCGGAACAAGAAAGCATTACTGCTTTAACAGTGAGACATACAGAGAAAAAACAAAAAAATTAAATACCCTTATTGCAAAGAGATATGCAAAACATCCTGCAATTGAAGCATGGCAGGTAGATAATGAACTGGGATGGTCAAATACAACCAGATGTTACTGTAAATCCTGCGAAAATCGTTTTCGTAACTGGCTGAAAGAGAAATATGGTACCATTGATAATCTGAATAAAACATATGGAACTACTTTCTGGAGTCAGATATACAGAAGCTTCGATGAACTGATCATCCCGAAGGCAGGAGCCTGCTATGATACCTGCCATGACACACAGGGACAGAATCCTGCACTGTTGTTAGATTATTATCGTTTCTGCAGCGATTCCGTAATTGATTTTACAAAAGAATCTGTAAAGACGATCAGAGAATATTCTGATCTTCCGATAACCAGTAATCTTCTGGATGCTGCAATTAATTCAGGAACAGGAATCGACTACTTTAAGTTATCCAAAGAATTTGACTTCGTAACATGGGATAATTACATTGAATTCCAGTGGGGAAAAGCAAAACCGGAAACAGTATCAAGAGACCATGCATTACTAAGAAGTTATAAAAAGAAACCATTCTGGGTTATGGAACAGCAGTCCGGTCCCTGTGGATGGAGCAAGATGGGTCCGACACCAACACCTGGAAAACTCCGTCTGTGGACATATCAGTCTGTAGCAAATGGAGCTGATACAGTTGTATACTTCCGCTGGAGAGCATGTCCGTTTGGAACAGAAGAGCTCTGGCATGGTATTTTGAATCATGATGGAAAACCAAACAGAAGATATGCTGAGATTTCCCAGGTGGGAGCAGAAATGGAAGAATTAAGTAAGAGCTATCAGGCACTGATGCCGAGAGCACGTGTTGCGATCATTAAATCCTTTGACAGTGAATGGAGCCAGTCCATCCATCGTCAGGTAGAAGGATTATACTATGATTCCTTATTGCTTGATTATTACCGCCCATTCTGGAATATGGGAATTCCGGTAGATTTCGTGACAGCAGAAGAAGAATTAGATGGATATGATCTTGTTCTTGCACCAATGCTGATGATGGTATCAGATGAAGGAAAGAAGAACATTGAGTCTTATGCACAGGCAGGTGGAAAAATTCTGTTCTCATTCAGAAGTGGAATCAAAGATATGTACAATAACATGCTTACAGAAACTGTACCAGGTGTATTTGCAGACCTGGCAGGTGTAGAAGTTGAAGATTATGATCCGCTTCTTGAGAAAACAACAGCTGCATCCGGTGTATTTGGCAACGGAACTGCACATATGTGGTGTGATATAGTGAAACCGGTTACTGCAAAAATACTTGGCAGATATACTTCTGATTTCTATGCAGGTGAAGCATGCATGACTGTAAATCAGACAGGAAAAGGTGAGGTATATTACCTTGGCTGCGATCTGGATGAAAAAGCCATGAAAATGTTGGCTGTTTATCTGGGAAGAAAAGCAGGGATTGATATGGATTTATATAAAGTTGATGGTGTAGAAGTTGTAGATGCTACAGATGGAACAAATGATGCATTGTTTATTTTGAACTATAATGACCATTCAGTTATAGTTTCAATGGAGCAGTCATATGAGAATATGATCACACATGAAACAGTGGAGAATGTTGTTGAATTAAAACCATATGATGTTGCAATTTTAAAAGAAGCAAATTAAAAAAATAATGAAGGGGAGCTGCTGTGAAGCAGGCAGTTCTAGAGCAGGGTGAGCAATTCATTTAGAATTACTCGCCCTGTTTATGTTATAGAAAAAAAGAAAAATAAAATCAGAAAAAACAGTTGATTTTTAAAAGCGATGGTAATATAATCATTTTAACAAATTGATTGGTATAACCAATATAAGAAGAGGTAATA
>ULUX01092622.1_pt1 | contig 12362 bp, 10 predicted proteins | sample 1958961 | NCBI WGS metagenome assembly ULUX01 (sample SAMEA4835773, study PRJEB28245) | human gut metagenome | biome: gut microbiome; material: fecal sample | place: Denmark | collected 2008 | reverse complement strand
CCACCAGCTGGAGGACGAGGCGTGCCACAAAAGCGGGAGAAATCTGTTCGTCTTTCACGAGGCCGAAGGTCTCACGCTGTGCCTTGTCTCCGGGCAGCTTTTCACCGATGCCGACATGCAGTGTCCAGAGCCGGGCCACAGTGTCCTGCAGGAGCAGGCGCTCGGCGCGGCTCATCTGCGAGGTATCCTCGTAGGCACGGGCCGGGGCCGCAAGAGGCAGACACAGGGCAAGAAACGCCACGGACAACAATAGACGTGTACATAGGACTTTCATGGCTCTCTCCTCAGGCGTTAAATATACTACCAGTTGGTAGCATGCTTATCCTGAAAGGGGACGACCATGCATCATCCTTGAGATGAGAAAGGAATAAAAATCCAAGGAAAGTGGCGTCATCATGAAGATGAAGCGGGCTTCTGACGCCCTTCTTCAGTTTCAAGGATTCTGCCATAGCATTTTGTGACGTTCAGCTTTGCTGCCTGCCCGTCATCATCTGGATATAGACCATCATTTCCTTGTAGGAAGTCACATTGAGCTTGGAATAGATGTTCCTGTTGTGTGTACGTATGGTATTGATGGAAAGATTGAGTTTATTGGCAATCTCATGTGAATTGAGCCCTGTAATATATAAATCAAAGACGATGCGTTCTGTTTTTGTTAAAGTTTCTATTTGATTGATGAACATACGATATGCGCTCAACTCTACCTGCTCAGAGTTTTGCTCTTCAGAGGCATTTTCTCCCAGCTGACAAATCAGCTCCTGCTCTCTGGCCTTCATGAAGGCGATAAGCTCATCCAGCTCTCGAATTTGAGTTGTACTGTCTGCTCCCCCCTCCTCCCTGGCATTGCGTATGCCCTGTAAGACAGGGGCTGCGTAACACCTAGAAAGAAACATGGCCAGCAACACAGCAAATGCCAGAAAAATCATCAGAAAAGACGCCACAAGGATATGACGGTGCATCAGCATGCTTCGTTCCAGGCGCTGGGGCAGCAACACGGCTGCAACCCAGGAGGAATTCTCTCCAAGAAGCGGAAGTGGCGCAAGGCGCAGGGGCTTTTCCCTACCCACAAAAACAAGAGTTCCATCGCTGTAGCGATTGTAATCTTTTTCTATAGTGACCTTATAGATAGAAGAGTCCTCAGGTATAGCCAATGCAGGGCCTTCTTGAAAACCTGCTCCAGTATCCAAGGTAGCCACACCGTCACTATTTTGCTGCCGTAGAGCAAGTACTCCTGTCATGCCAGTCAGGGATGGAGAAAGGTGCGCATGAGCCAACTTGAAAAGCAGACTACTGATTTCAAGACCACAAACACCATATACTTCGCCGTCTTTACCAAACAGAGGAATACAAATCAGGAGTACTTTTTCCCAAGTTCCGCGTAGATAATGGGCCTTGGTAAAAAAATAACTGTTTTTTGGGGATTGCTTTGCTTCCTGGAGCAACTCATTCCAACAGGAAATACTGGACGTATCAAATTCCATGTCCCAGTTATTGTGAATGGCAAAGCGATACTGGCTGGCGACCTGTGGCATTCCACGAAGCCAAACTATAGGTGCCTGTACCGTATTAAAATTGATGGGGGTGTTAATCTTCAGATAAACGCCACAACGTGAAGTGGCTGCCTTGGAAAGGGCGCTGTTAAGCGTAGCATCAAAGATAATAAAAGCTCCGGTGGAACGAGATTCCCTCAAACTCTGAACCAGCAGAGGGGTGCTTTCATATTCCAACTTGCCTATCAGCGAAGCATTGTCACTTACGTCTCCGAAGACAGCTTTGTTTTTGTCCAAGGTTCTTTCAACCGTATTCGTCAAATCATCAGCCATGCGTTGGCTGGCAGCGACGATATTTCCCATATGCAGAGAAATATTTCTTTCATATATAGTGAGATAATCTTCCATATCCTCACCTATCGTCTTTTGAGAGGCAGGCAGGAAATCGAAGATGTAAAGCAGCGTTATCAAAATAACAAGTAAAAGTAGAACAAAAGACAAAAAATAAACACTCAGGCGCATCCGCAGGGGAAGCTTTCCTTCTCTGACAGAAAAGAACGTAAGCGGAAGAAATCGCATGGCAGCCACACGTCACTGGAAAGGCACGGCTAAACGTTTTTTCATCTGTGTCAATGATGCTCTTACAACGCTCTCAGGGTTGCCTCCAACACCATACCATGTTCCACGATACGAGGAAAGAACATCACGCAGAGACGCTCCAAACCGCTTTTCCAGTTCGCCGTAATTTTCAAAACCAGGCACAGAAACAAAAGTGGACGTTTCATAAAGTGACAACAGCACCTTATAAGCTTGTCTATAGCGATCATGAGAAAAATCGGTATATTCCGCCTGCATCAGTCTCTGAAAGGCCTCCTTGTGAACGGGCATGTATCCTCCCTGCACGGCAAGGGAAAGATTAATTTCCGGACTGGTGAGCCATTTGCAGAATACTGCGGCAGCGTATTCCTTTTTCGGAGTGGAAGCACGTGCGTACAGAGAAGACCCTCGCTGGATGTCCAGCCGTTTTGCTCCTTCAAAACGTGGATCAGGAAGTATCGTCAACCTGAGCGGCAACGTACTGTTGTCCTTCAGCGTAAGGGTATCATTGAAATAAAGAACGGCGGCAGAAGAGCCTACACCACACACCACTTCCCCCATCATCATGACGGTGCTGTTATACCCGGGATTAAGCCACAGCTGACCGTTTACAGAGGCCTTGGCCAAAGGACGCCATAGCTTCAGCAGAGCCGGATTATCCCAGCGGATATTCTCTTTCTCGAAAAAAGGTTCCCCCAACGACTCCGAGTTGAGCATAGCATAGTGTATCCAGTCATCATACATAAAGAAGGATTTACCGCCGGACCATTCATGATAGCGAGCGGATGCACGGAATACTCCTTCCAGAGTAGAGAGATCGGCATAGGATATGCCCGTTTCCCGGCTGAAGGGTTCAAAAAGGGTGTCATTGACATAAAGAAGATTAGTAGATTTTGCAAAAGGAAACCCGTAAAGAGCGCCGTCCATCATCCCCTCTTCAAGAAAGGCCGGAACATAGTTATTCAGCTCTTCTTCACTGAAATACTTTTTCCAGTCCAGAACCCTTGAATTCCCGATAATGGCCAATGTCTTAGGGTAACAAGTGAAAAGGTCAGGCAGTTCTTCGCTTCCCGGCTCTTCACGAGCTGACGCCACAAGCTCATCGTGTATGTTCCAGGTACTACTGACGGAAGTGACATTAATAATAATCCCCTGTTCTTTCCCCACCGTCTGATTGAAACGGTCGATCAATATATTCATAGGAGAGCGGGCCTGAGCGCCATACACATGCCACATGGTCAGAGTGACGGGCTTGTCGGGATCCAGCGGAGAATCCGTGCAAGAACAAAGCAGAAGCATAGTCGCAACGAGCATACCAAGTAGGCATGTCTTACGCACCACTCTTGCAATTTCAGCCAGTTTTGAATTCAGCGTCATCATGCCGTGTTTCATGCTGTCCTGCCATACGCTCAGAGCCAGGCTCCTGAGAAAAATCACAACCAATTTATACCATTTATTTCTTAGCTCTTTTGGCCGAGAAATTCAATCTGCCAAGCCCGAAAACTTCCTTCCCTGCCTTGTATGCAACTTGCAAGTTTTCTCGGTATAACATCTTTTTTATCAAATAGATAAGTCCATTATTCATCATTGGGATGAGGCCTTTTTCATCAGCCGGACGAAGCCGATTTCATTGTCTGGATGAGAACTTTTTTTATCAAAAAAATAGGCAAATCAAAAAAAATGCCTCCCGTTCATTACTGAGATGATGCAAAAAAACACATCCTTCAACTATGTTCCACTTAGGAAGCGGAAAAGTTTATGTCCCGGAACAACGCAACCATCTAGCAAGGAAAAAGCCATGAGCGATGAAAACAGTTCGTACACGGAAGTTACAAGCACCAATTGGTTTTCCCGCCTCGGAAATTCCTTCAAGGGAATCGGAACAGGCATTCTCCTGATCATTGCGGCTACCGTACTGCTGTGGTGGAATGAAGGCCGCACCGTACGCACGGGCGACGCCATTGCCGAAGCTCAGATGGTGACGGAGCCCATACCCAGCATCGACAAGATCGACAGCGCTTTTGAAGGCAAGCTGGTGTATGCCAGGGGAAACGCTGTCACAAACGACGAGCTGACTGACCCGGTTTTCGGCGTCAAGGTAAACGCCATTAAGATGCGCCGACACGTGGAATATTACCAGTGGGTAGAACACAGCAAGTCCGAAAAGAGAACGAAGCTGGGCGGCGGAGAAGAAACTGTCACCACTTATACCTATTCCAAGGAATGGGTCGACACTCCCGTGGATTCCCAGACCTTCAAAAAGATGGAAGGACACGAAAACAAGACTCGCATCCAGTCTGAAAACGCGAGCTGGATTGCCCCCAACGTCACCTTTGGAGCGTACCGCTTCCCTGAATTCCTGACTCGCTCCATTAGCGGAGAAAAGGCTCTGACCCTTTCCCTCAGTGATGCGCAGCGCGCGGAACTGCAAAAGGCTTTCTTTGCTCCCAACGCCAACATGGATACCTCCCAGGTGGTGGGACAGCAGGGCGCCAGCATGATCCATACTCAGGGCAACACGCTCTATGTGGGCCGCCAGCCCGGCGCCCCGTCCATCGGTGACGTTCGCGTGACCTTTTTTGCAACACCGGCCGCTGAAGTCTCCATTATCGCTAAGGTGAACGGCGACACCTTCGTTCCTTTCCGCGCCTCCAACGGCAACACCTTCAGCCGCCTTGCTATGGGAACGCAGGACATGGACGGCATGTTTGAATCCGCCAAAAGCGGCAATGCAACAATGGCATGGATCTTCCGCGGTCTGGGCATTTTTCTGTGTATCGCCGGTTTCGGCATGATCTTCGCCCCCCTCAAGACTCTCGCCGATGTCATCCCCCTGCTGGGCAGCATCGTAGGCGCGGGTACGGGCCTGGTGGCAGGACTGCTGGGCTCTGCATGGTCACTGGTGATCATCGCCATAGCATGGATACGTTTCCGTCCCGTGCTGGGCTTCTGCCTGCTGGGAGCAGCGCTTGCGCTCGTTATCCTGCTGTTCATCAAGGGACGCATGAAGAAGACAAATCCTGCCTCGGCCTAGTCTGCCGTAACGTCGCCTTTGTGAAAATGAAGAACTGACCCCTTCCGATAAAGGCAGCAAGACATGAAACAGCTTATCCTGGCAATGCTCATCCTGCACGCATTCTGCGCGACGGCGCGGGCAGAAGAGCTCAAGTGGGATAAATACTATGTGTACTGCACCGCTGGCGGCAGACCGGATGTTGGAAACGGCATCCAGGTTTCGAACTATCTGAAAAATTTTGGAAACAATCCTTCGGTGTGCATTATCACCCATTCCGGTTTTTCGAATAAAGCCGAGGCCGACAAATATGCCCGTTCCTTAGGTGGTCGATGCCCTGAAAAATAAATCTCTGCGCCAGAGTGACGGATACACAAAAAGTAAGGGTTATCAGCGTTTACTTGGCGTTACGTCAAGTCCTGTTTGAATAAGCGACATTCGCGTCCGCACAAAAATACGGGCAGAGACAGGCAGTATTAACCATACATACGATGCCGACAACGTCTCCCGAAGGTTAAAAAAACATTCCACCCCAAAACAGGAGGTAAACCTATATGTCCATGAAATCCATTCTTTGCGCCCTGCTGGCAGTGGGACTGAGTGTTTCAGCAGCCTATGCGGAGCCTTCCGTCAAGCGCTCCGGTAGTTCCATCACCGTGAATGAATCGCTTACTGATGACGGTATCAGCCAAGTCAAGGAGCTTGCCGGCCAGATCAAGACGCCGACCTTCAAGCTTCAGAACATTAAAGATGCAGATCTTGTCAAGTTCTGCCAGGCCTTCCCCGATGTCGCCAGTCTCTACATCAAAGCAAAGGAGGGTGAACTCACGAGCATCGCGCCTGTGGCGGGCCTCAAAAATCTGACCTCTTTCGAGATGGAAGCAGAATCCGTAAAAGATCTGTCCCCCTTGGCTGGACTCACCAAACTGACCGAGCTTGACGTAACCTGTCCGAACATGGGACCCGACCTCAAATGGATGAGCGGCATGACCTCTCTCAAAAAAGTCGCCATTTTCGGCGGAAGTTCCCTTACTTCCCTTGAGGGCTTCCCTGCTCTGCAGGGCAACCCCCGTATACGCATCGGCGGTGCCGCGATTGCCGACCTTTCCCCGATCCAGAACTTGCCTAGTTCCAGATTTGAACTGTTGGAATGTACCATTCAGGACCTTTCTCCGCTGGCAAAAATGCCCAACCTGACCGATCTCAGTCTCTACGGTTCCTCCGTAAAGGATTTCAGTCCTCTTGCCAACTGCGCCAAACTGAAAAGTCTCACCTACTATGCTGTCAAGGATGCCGACTTCTCTACCTTGAAAGCGCTGAAGCAAGTCACAGAACTTAAGGGAGGTCTCACCGATCTTGACAACATCTCCTTTGTATCCGAACTGCCTGCCCTGCGTACCTTTGAAGTGTTTGCCGAATACGTAACCGACTACTCTCCTTTGGGGTCCTCCAAAGTGGAAAAACTCCAAATCTGGAGTATGAACGCCCCCTGCGATCTCAGCGGTGTAGGCAAGGCAAAGACCTTAAAGAATCTCAATCTCTGGTCAGTGGACGACGCCACCAATTCCGCTGCTCTGGCGGGACTGACCGAACTGGAAAAATTCACCATTACCTCCAACTACAACGAAAACAGCGGACAGCCCTTTGACATGGCCAGCGCCAAGGGCTGGGGCAAGCTGAAGGAAATGAGCATTACCGACGCCAAGGTTATCAACACCAAGGACAATATGGGAGCACTGACTTCCTTGCAAAGGCTGACCCTTAATGAAGTCAATAAGGAAGGCGAACCCTTCAGCCTGGCAGGTCTTACAAAGCTGGCCAACCTGGAATCTGTCAGCATCAACAAGAGCCAAATTACAGATTTTGAAGGACTCTCCGGCTGCACTGGCCTTGTCTATATTGAAATGAAAAATACAAAGGGCGTCACCAGCCTGGCTCCTCTCAAGGCTTTGCCCAATCTGAAGAGAATAGTCGTTTCCAAGGGTGCCTTCCCTGATTCCGAACTGAGCGGTTTTGCCGAAACAGTAAAGATTGAACAGCGTTAATATAAACGGGGCCGTAAGCGACAAGGCCTGCGGCCCCCCTTTGCCAGTCCAAAAAGCAAAATAATTCTCAGCCCTGTAAACTTCGGGGAGGACCAGCATGAACATCCTGTGCCACTGCACAAAAACAGTCTGTACGGTGCTTTTGCTCTTTACACTGTCTCTGATACAGGAAGGCTGCTCGCATCCCCATCGTCTCTCTTTGGAAGAAGACTGCCTTGCCCTGACCATCCTGCATACCAACGATACGCATTCCCACATTGCGGGCATCAACAAGTACGGCAACGCCTGTTTTGATGACGAAGAATGCCGCGGCGGGCTGAGCCGCATCGCCAATGCCATACGCACCGCCAAGTCGCAAAACGACAACGTCATTGCCCTGGATGCGGGAGATCAATTTCAGGGGACTCTTTTCTACAGTGTGAACAAGTGGTCCATGCTTGCCGAGCTGGCACAATACATGCCTTACGACGCCATGACACTGGGAAACCATGAATTTGACGAAGGCTGTCTGGAACTGACGCGTTTTCTGGAAAACATTCCCTTTCCCGTGCTGGCGGCTAACCTGAAGCCTGAAAAAGGCTGTCCCATGCTTAAGGGTAACTATGCTCCCTATACCATCCTCACGATACGCGGGCAAAAAGTAGCCATAGTGGGCATAGCCAACAATGAAGCAGTTACTCTGGCCTCCGCCTGCGCCCATACTCTTTTCGAAGATACGGTCAACTGTCTGCAAAGAACAGTAAAAGAGCTGGAAGAACAAGGTGTAAAGCACATCATCGCACTTACGCACATTGGCCTGGATGACGACAGGAAATTGGGGCGCAGCGTGGACGGGGTGGATATTATCGTGGGCGGCCATAGCCACAGCTATCTCGGCCCCGAATCCGAAGAAGGCCCCTACCCTATTGTTGAACATTCCCCGAACGGACAACCCGTACTGGTAGTCAGCGCAAAACGTGCCACCCAGTATCTTGGCGAACTCAATATCAAATTTGATGAACAGGGAGTTCCCCTTGCCTGGAGCGGTGGAGCGAGAGAACTTTCTGCCTCAGAACCGCGCAATGCGGAAATAAGCGCCTTGGTAAAAAAATACGCCGCCAGCCTGGGCGAATACCGCAATACCAAGGTTGGCAGCCACAATATTTCCATGCCTGATGGCATGGACGCCTGCCGCGAGGATGACTGTCTTGGAGGCAGCCTCATCTCTGATGCCATGCTGGAATACGCACGCCCCTTTGGCGCTCATGTAGCCCTGTGCAACGGCGGCAGCGTGCGAGCTGCCCTTCCGGCAGGTACCATTTCCCGGGGCGATCTGCTCAGCGTCATCCCGTTCGGCAACACTCTGGTGATGCGCGAACTCACGGGAGAACAATTATTGGCTGCCCTTGAGCATGGCGTTTCTGAAGAAGGCGCCAAGGGTCCGCGCCTGCTGCACACCGCAGGCCTGCGCTATGTCGTTGACGGTACGCGTCCGGCGGGTTCCCGCGTAGTCAAGGTGGAAATTCTGGATGAAAAGAACACTGCCACTCCCCTCGACCTCAAGGCCCGCTACGGAATTGTCACCATCGAGTACCTGGCAACCGGCGGGGATTCTTACGAAATGCTCAAGGAAGGCAAGGTAATTCCTTCGCCAGAACCCATCGATATCACGGTGGTGGAAGAATACATGAAGAAGCATTCACCCCTGCCTGAGCCCAAGGGCGAACGCATCATTCGCAAGTAGGTATCCCTGAAGAACAGAAACCACGCCGCCCCCGTCCGCTATCCGCAGCATGAAGATTCTGACAGCCTCCACAAAGGAGAACAGCCATGAACAACGCACATACAACTCCGAATCCGTACAGGCTGGACTTCAAGGAATCCGTTGTCCGCTGCCTCAGGAAATACGCAACATTCCGCGGGCGTGCAACACGGGCGGAGTACTGGTGGTTTACACTGTTCAATTCGCTTGTCTGCATGGTTATCTACGCCGCCGTTCAGCAGCTTATGGGCACGGAAACGGCAGATGATGCCATGGGCATCGTTCAGCTGGCACTTTTCCTGCCTGCTCTTGCCGTTTCCGTACGGCGTCTGCACGACATCAACTTCAACGGCTGGTGGATGCTTCTGGGGTTGACCGTCGTGGGCATCATTCCCCTGTTCATCTTTTTCTGCATGCCTGGCAAGGCGTCAGATAACCGCTTCGGCTCCCGTGAGGTCGGTATGCAAATGGGCGCAGAAGCGGAAAGGCGAGAGAGAAACGGCAATACGCCCACTATGAACACTTTTCTGTGCCTGTACTGTCTTGCAGGTCTGAGCCTTGCCGCTCCGCTTTTCCAGGCGGAAGCCGCGTCCTGCGCGGAATCGTCTTCTTCCATTGCTTCGCATTCAGGCTCCCCTGGGAGCTCACACGTTTTCTCTCCCACTCCCTCCTCATCTTCCTCTGAAGAAGAAGTGGAACTGAACCTTCAGGAAGCGTTCGGCGGCCTGTTCTCCATTATGGGGGAAGCCCTCGGCAGCATGACGAAGGGTATGCAGGAAGGTGCGCGTGATATGCAGGCCCAGCTGGACGGCTCAGACGGCACGCGGCTCATCTCCAACAGCAAGGACCTCACAACTCTGACCGAAACGCGGGTCCTCAAGGCTGAACAACTGGAAGACAGCTCCTGGCGCATCATTCTGGCCGTCAAAAATCCGCAGGAGTTCCCCGTGCGTCTGACCGGGCTTACGGATAAAAAGCAGGTCCTTCTGCTGGATCAGGAAAATTTCGTCCATGAGCAAAACCCCGTCGGGGAACGCCTCGTGACCGTACCGGAACGGGCCGCACAAAAGCTGACATTCTTTTTCCCTGAACTGGATGGTTCCACGCCCAAAACCATACGGCTGTACGGCATGGATTTTGCCGTACCTCACCCCATCGGACTCCGTACCGTATCCCAATAAACAACCGACAGACCACACGGGAGGCCCCTCATGTCAGTCCGTCTGTTCCCTTATTGTTTTATTCTGCTTCTGGCAGCATTCGCTCTGGGCGCGCCCGGTACCGCAGCGGCAAACGCCAAGTTCCCAGGCCACAATGACTACGTGCAGGCATGGGCAGACAAACAGGCATGGGTATATGAAGGTATGCAGGAAAGCGATGACCCTGTTCCTCAAAGAGAAGGCGATGCATGGAATCAAGAGGACAGCTCGGGGCTGACGGCACTTGATTATGCACTGTTAGGTGCTTCAGCTCAGGAACTTGGTACCGTTCAGGCTATGGTTCAGCGTGGTGCACATCCTGGAACGGGAAAAGCAGATGCCTATCTCGGTCCGACCCTGACTCTGGCAAGACTGGCCGTTCTCAAAGCTCCTTTGGAGGAATGGCAAAAAGCCATTGAAATCGGTGGAGCAAAACAAATTCTACCAAATAATTTCACTCCCCTGCTGTGGGCTGCTGTATTCCAGCCTGATGCAGCGGTACTGAATGCTCTGATAAAAGGCGGAGCTGACCCGAAGAAGAGACTGCCCGACGAGGCCGGGGCGTACAACATCCTGCACATTGTTGCCGAACAGGGAACAGACCCTAAGGCTGTCCAGATTCTTATTGATGCGGGTCTGAACGTCAATGCCCTGACCAATCCCCAGATGATGGGGGAAACTCCTCTCATGCTGGCCGTCCGTAGAAACCAGAACCCGGAAGTTATCAAGGCTCTGCTGGAAAGGGGCGCTGATACGGAAGTCCGGGACACTCAGGGGCAGCGTGCATGGGAAGGGTTACGTCCCGAGCGCGAAGCCTGGCTGAAGGATGCCGGCTTTGGCTGGCTGTGGGACAGTGCTGAGCGGCAAAAGCGGGCGAAGTAAAGGGGCGCTCCCGGGCAAGGTATGCATGACCTGCCCGTCATACATACAAAATGCTCGTTTGCGAAAGCTGATTACGAGCAGGTCCAGAAACATTGCCAGCGTATGCAGCGCATCCTCCAGATTGGATGAATCCTCCTGTGTTCTTGATGCTGAAGGCCCAAGGTTTCGTGTCCGAGGTGGACTCCGGATCTGCCGGGGCAACAGTCTGGCGACACGGAATATCACAAGACGACTCCTTCCTTCAAAAACAGGACGGACTCTCAATCAACACAAGCCCAGCCAGTGGAACGACAAAGTCAAGACCGCCCCTATGGAATGCGGTGATGCAAAGACCGTCCCCTACGCGAATTTTAATGTGGAATATTACTCCGCCTGGAAAATGTGCTGAGTGAAGGACATCAGGAACACATATACGGAAAAACGCCTGCAGAAGTCAGAGTTATGTACAGGGGAAGAAGGGACGCCTCGCACGGTTTGAGGAGTTCTACAGAGTAAGCAATACCGTTTATGGAAAATAGGAGGAACGTATGTTGAAAATGCGCCTCATCACTGCCCTGGCAGCGCTTATGTTCTCGTTTGGCATGATGGACACAGCCCATGCGGCCCCGCAGGCCGACCTGCCCGCTCTCATATCGGTAAAGGAATCCATGGATTCCCTGGAGATGCTGGCTGCTGCCGGGTATGAACTGGTCATAACATCCAACAAAGAGCACGCAGCCAAGGTGCTGGTGGCAGCCGAAAAGCCTCTGAAAAACTTTCGTATCGTCGCCATCAGGTATGTACCTAACGATGATCCCGATGACACGACCATCAGGTTCAAGGAGTTAGGGACGTTGCATACCCGGACCATGCTCGCTCCGGGCTCTGCCCTCTGCGCAGTTGTCGAAATGATAGGCTCCATACCCAATATCGGCTTTTCCTATATGGCAGAGGACGGTACAAGCCCTGTCTTTTCCCTGAATGCCAGCGGGATGGACGGCTCTCTGTTTCTGGACCCCGTGGAACTCGTGAATAAATAAATGGAGAAGACATCATGATTACTGCCATCATCACAGTAGGTATTGCCATAGTGGTCGCCATAAGCCTCATTCTGCTCTATAATGGTATGGTGAATGGGAAAAATATGGTGGATGAAGCCTGGAGCGGCATCAGTGTACAGCTTAAGCGCCGTCATGACCTGATTCCCGTGCTGGTCAATTCCGTCAAGGGGTACATGACTCACGAACAGGAGACACTCACCAGAATCGCCGAACTGCGTGCCCAGGCTGTTTCTGTCTCTTCTTCAGGCTCTTTGCAGACCATTGCCAATGCGGAAAACCAGCTGATGGGAGCCTTACGTTCTCTGTTTGCCGTATCGGAAAACTATCCCGATCTGCGCGCCAGCGAAAACTTCAT
>ULUX01042302.1_pt1 | contig 12364 bp, 6 predicted proteins | sample 1958961 | NCBI WGS metagenome assembly ULUX01 (sample SAMEA4835773, study PRJEB28245) | human gut metagenome | biome: gut microbiome; material: fecal sample | place: Denmark | collected 2008 | reverse complement strand
CGTTCATGAACGCCGGTTCGGGCACCAACCAGAGCAACCACGCCTACAAGCTCGGCCCCCGGCACCACGGTGTACTGGAACGGGGATGCAAAACCGCCTCGGGCAGCCACATCTCGTGGCCCGCGCATATCGGGGCGTTTTCGCTGGTTATGGGACATTGCGCTCCCGGTACCGACAGCAGCGAATGGCCATTCTCTTACCTCGTGGAGCAAGGCTCGTCCCATTACGTGATTCCCGGCATTACCCTGAGGGGCGTGGGAACGCTGCGCGACATCGGGAAATGGCCTGCACGCGACGGCCGCCCACCCCAAGTGCCTCAAACGGACCGGGTCTCCTTCGAAGCATTCTCTCCTTATACGATGGGGCGGGTGTTCCGGGCACGGATTACCTTGGAAGAACTAAGCGGACGCTTCGACGCGGATACCCAAGAAATCACATGGAACGGCCTGCGGCTCAAAGAGAAATCGGTGAAGCAAGGCATAGAATGGTACCGGCTGGCTTTAGACCGTTACTTGGGCGAACAACTGATCCGGCAATTAGAGGCGCATGAGGGCATGCCCTCGGACGGGCTATGCGAAGCCCTGCATCCCCGTGCGGCATGCAGCGACCGTTGGGGAGACATCGGCGGCATGCTGGCCCCCATAAGCGAAATCAACGACATTACCAGAATCATCGCCACAGGACAACTCGACCGCATAGAAAAACTGGAAGAACGATTCCGGCTCATACACGACCGGTATGACGACTTCGCCTGGGCTTGGACGTGGAACCTCTTGCACGAGATATACCCCGATGCCTACGGCAAGGACTTTATCCCGTCGCTCTGCCTGCCCGTCATCCGGAAATGGGAAACCGCCGCCACGACACTCAACCGGCAAATCATAGCCGATGCCACAAAGGACATCTCGACAGGTTCTCTTGCCGGTTTCGGTATCGACGGCGGGGAGGAAACCGCCGTGGACGACGCGTTGGCTGTCCGGGGCACCGTACAACAATGCGGTATCATCCAAGAGTTGGAAAAACAACAAACGGAAATCAAAGAAAAGGCCGGATACTGGCTGCATAAATTAACCCTTTAACCCCATACGACTATGAACAGACAGCAAAACCCTTCACCGGAAAACCGTACTTCACGTGTAATGACAGCGTGGCCGGACGCCCTGAAACTGTTCTTTTTCGGCTTCTGGATGTTTTTCGGCATTTATTACGGCGACGTGCTTTACATCGCCCAACAGTACAGTTTCTTCAGCACAGCCCAAGGAGCCATGCGCCCGCTATGGGAAACCTCTTACGGTTCGTTGTGGATTATCGGGCGTGCCTTGCTCCAAGCGTTCCATTCGCCTTTTTGGGGCGGTGCCCTTCTCTCGGGCATGCTTACCCTCATCTCTTGGCTGTCCGGTTATGTCTTCAGGTTGCGCGGCCGGTTCGGATACCTGAAATACATCCCGGCATTCGTTTTTATTTATGTGGTCGTCTACCACGGTTTTGATATTTACTATCAGGCGGAAACGGGCAAACTGCTCGGCATTCCCTTCTGCATCCTCCTCATTCTGGCCTGCCAAGCCGCCTTCGTACGTTCTTTCAGCCGGAAAAAACTCTCGGGGTTGTTCACCCCACCGGCTTATAACCGTCCGCTCGACGAATGGAAAGCCATGGGATTCATCCTCATTTTGGGAGCCGGTGCCGTGGGAATGAACGAATGGCAACGCCCCTACGTGCGCCCTACCGCCAGGATGCAGCGCGAACTGGAACGGCAGGACTGGAAGGGCATGCAAGCCACCGCCTCCCGCTCCGACCTGACCTACAGCACGGTGGCGGCTTACTACGCCATTTCGCGGATGGAAGACGAAAACGACGTGCCCAAGGTACCCATAGACATGTTACCGCCGACAAGCCGCCCTATTTACCTGCATAACCGCGACGGTAACCTCGAAAACGCCAGGAATTACTTCCTGACGGACTACTGCATCGCTTCGGAACAATACTCCATCGCTTACGAACTGGGCAAAGCGGACTTGAATACCAACGGCCCGTCTCCGCTCCTGCTCAAACAGATGGTCCGAATTTGTCTGGCCCTGCATAAAAAAGAAGAAGCACGTTCTCACCTGAACGTGCTCCGTACGCTTCCTTTCGAGAAGGATTTCATCGAGACCTACGCCCCGGAGGCACAGGAATAGAAAAAAAAGATTTCCTCCTCCCCTCCGGGCTTATTCCGTCCGCTTGACAGGCAAGACCAGTTCGGCGGACTTCAGTCCTTTGGCTTCCGCTTTCAGGCGAAGGGTTCCGGCTTGTCCCTTTTCCGCCACGATGGCGGTCATTTGTCCGTTGAACACCGGCATTTGCGGCCGGCCGAACGGTTCAAGACACACTGGGTTGCCGTTGGCTCCGGCCTTGTAATACCCGGCTCCACGGACAGAAAACTTCACCGTATGCTGTGCGTCGGGACAGAGGTTGCCCTCGCGGTCCACCACGCTGACCGTGACAAAAGCCAAGTCCTCATCCCGCAAATCCGCGTCCAACGTGTCCTTGTCGGCCTTCAATACGATGCGGTAAGGCTTACCTGCCGTACGGACGATCTGCTCCGCACGCTTCCGTCCGTTTTCGTCGTAGGCCACAGCCTTCACCTCGCCCGGCTCGTAACGCGTGTCCATCCACATCAGCCGGTAACGTTTCTGGCGGGCCAAAGCACGGCGTGCCTCATCGTTTTCCGTCTCGTCGAGCTTGACAGTGGTGTCTTTCGTACGTTTCCCTTGGCTCTTGCCATTGATGAAAAGTTCCACCGTAGGGTAATTGGTGTACACGAATACCGGAGTCACCTCGCCTTCACGCCCCGGCCAGTTCCAGTGCGGAAGGATGTGCAAAGTTTCCGCTGCCTTGTTCCATTGGCTGCGGTAAAGGTAATAACGGTCCTTGGGCAGGTAAGCCAAGTCGATGATGCCGAACAGCGAAGAATGGCTGGGCCAATCGTCATAATACGGCGTCGGCTCGCCCAAGTAGTCGAAGCCTGTCCACACGAACTCGCCCATATCGTAGGGCAAATCCTCGGAAAGGATAAAGTTGTCCTCCGGCAAGTCGCTCCACGAGCAATGTTCCACATCGTAAGAAGACGACTGATGGTCGTCGTATTTCGCCCCGGCCTTGCGTTCCACAAGGAACTTATACACGCCGCGCGAGCTTACCGTAGAAGCCGTTTCCGACCCCAGTACCACTTGCTGCGGCAATGCCTTATAAGCTTTCTGGTAAAAATTGGAACGGTAATTGAAGCCCGGGATGTCCATGATGGCCGCCACGTGGCTCTTGATGGCGGCATCCACACGGTCCATGCCTTGCGTGCAGGGCCGCGTGGGATCTTCGCGGTGCACGATGTCCTGCATCATCTTGCAAAGCTTCGCTCCCTGCGCCGAACCTTGGTCGGGCACCTCGTTGCCGATGCACCACATCACGACCGCCGGGTCGTTGCGGTAATGACGCACCACATTCACCAAATCGCGTTCCACCCACTCGTCGTAGTACTTGTTATAACCGTTGGCCATTTTCTTGGCTTTCCACTCATCGAAAGTCTCCACCATCAACAGCATCCCCATCTCGTTACAGGCTTGCACCAGTTCCGGCGACGGCATGTTGTGCGACGTACGGTAAGCATTGCTGCCCATATCCTTCAGCATCTTCAGCCGGTAACGGATGGCCTGCATGTTCACCGCCGTGCCCAACGGTCCCAAGTCGTGATGATTGCACGTGCCGTGGAAAACCAACCTTTTCCCGTTCAACAGGAAGCCTTTTTCGGGGACGACTTCAATCGTACGGATGCCGAACGTGGTCCGGTAGGTGTCGCTCAAACGTCCCTGATAGTACACCTCCGTGTCCGCCCGGTAGAGGTTCGGATGTTCGCAATCCCACAACAGGGGGCCGTCCACCACGAAATCCTGTTCGAGCACGCCTTCGTCATACAGCGACAAGACGGTTTCGCGCTCCGCCACTTTTTGTCCTCCGGGAGCACGCAGAACGGTTTTCAGACGGATGTCCTTGCAGTCCGTACCGTCGGGATATTCCAGTTCCGTACGCACCTTCACTTTCGCAAAATCCTCACGCACCGTCGGCGTGGTGACTGTCGTACCCCATGTACGTACCCCGACTTTGCCCGACACGACCAGATGCACGTTCCGGTACAACCCGGCCCCCGGATACCAGCGCGAGCTTTCGGGTTCATTCTCCAAGCGCACCGCCAACACATTGTCTTTCGCGTTCACGGCATCCGTCACGTCGAAATAAAAGGAATTATAGCCGTACGGCCAATTCCCCACTTTCTTTCCGTTGACATAGACTTGCGCGTGGCTCATCGCCCCGTCGAACATCAGCACCATGCGCTTGTCCGCCCCGAAACCGGGCACGTCGAAATGTAGCCTGTACCAGCCTACGCCTACGAAAGGCAGTCCTCCCGTACGTCCGGACTGGTTCTGGGCTTCTTTCTGTCCGTCCTGCTCGATGGCCATGAACTGACGGTCGTTGTTCGCATCGAACGGCCCGCTTATCGCCCAATCGTGGGGCACGGACACGCGTTCCCACTTTCCGTCGTCCACCTGCACTCCGCCGAACGACTCATTGTCCGCACGGGTGAACCGCCATCCGTCCCGCAACAGCACCGTTTCCCGTTCTCCACCGGCCTGCATCCCCAAACAGAAGAGCAAGCCCCACACATACAATAACAGTTTTTTCATATATCTCAGGTTAATGATGAACAGGTTCGTCAAGCCAGCGAATACACCACGTCCATGACTTTCCGCCCGATTTCCTCCGCCTCAGCCTGCGTGGCTGCCTCGGAATACACACGGATAATCGGTTCTGTATTGCTTTTACGCAAATGCACCCATTTGTCGGGAAAATCAATCTTCACTCCGTCGATGTCGTTCACCTCTTCGTCCTTATACATGTCTTTTACTTTCTCCAGAATGGCATCCACATCCGTCTCCGGCGTCAGGTCGATACGGTTCTTGGCCATGAAGTATGACGGATAGGTGGCACGCAGTTCGGACATTTTCTTTCCCGTCCGGGCCAGATAGGTCAGCACGAGGGCGATGCCGACCAATGCGTCGCGCCCGTAATGCGCCTCCGGATAAATCACCCCGCCGTTACCTTCCCCGCCGATCACGGCACGAGTCTCTTTCATCTTGGCCACCACGTTCACCTCGCCGACCGCAGCCGCACTGTATTCCCCTCCGCGCATACGGGTCACATCGCGCAAGGCACGGGTGGAACTCAAGTTAGACACCGTGTTCCCGGGCGTGTGCTGTAAAATATAGTCTGCCACCGTCACCAAGGTGTATTCCTCGCCGTACATCGTCCCGTCCTCGCAGAACATGGCCAGACGGTCTACGTCCGGGTCTACCACGAATGCCAGATCGTGGCCGCCTTTTTGCATCAAAGCCTTGATGTCGCCCAAGTTCTTTTCCAAAGGTTCGGGGTTATGGCCGAAGTCCCCCGTCGGCTCCGTAAACAGCCCCGTGACCTGCTCCACTCCTAATTGTTCCAACAACCGGGGCAGGATGATGCCGCCCACGGAATTGACTGTGTCTATGGCCACGCGGAAATGCGCCTTGCGAATCGCCTCCACGTCCACTAATTTCAGGTTCTTGACCAAGTCGATGTGCTTTTGGTCGTACGTCTGGTCTTCCCGATAGTGCCCCAGATGGTCCACGTCGGCATATTCAAACGCCTCTTCCTCGGCCAGACGCAATACTTCGTTTCCCTCCTCTTGATTGAGGAATTCCCCTTTTTCATTCAATAATTTCAAAGCATTCCACATCCGGGGGTTATGCGAGGCCGTGATGATGATGCCGCCGCAGGCTCCTTCCATCGTCACCGCCAGTTCGGTGGTCGGCGTGGAAGCCAGTCCGATGTTGACCACATCGAACCCCATGCCCATCAGTGTGCCGCACACCACATTCTTGACCATCTCACCGGAAATGCGTGCATCCCGTCCCACCACGATGGTATTGCTCTTCACCGTAGTCGTCCGGCGAATCAATGCAGCGTATGCAGATGTAAACTTCACAATGTCCAACGGATTCAGCGTGTCGCCCACGTGGCCGCCGATAGTTCCGCGTATGCCTGAAATAGATTTAATAAGTGTCATAATAAGAGTCTTTATGTGTATAATTGAGTTTCATAATAATTTTACTTGGGGCAAAGATAGATATAAAAACAATAAACGGCGGACATCACCTAAGAAATTCTTGGTAGAAATTTATTGATGGAAGATTTTATTACTATCTTTGTACTTATCAAACCTAAACGAAATATCATGAAACGTAACATTGCACTCGGTATTGCATTTTGCTCTTCTCTCTTCGTATGGGGACAAGGGGAAAACGCCGCACAAACCTCTACCACACCAGAGGCCTTAAGCCAGAAAGTAGAAAAATTCGGCACGGCCATTCCCCAAGAAAAAGTCTTTCTCCACATCGACAACACCTGCTATTTCGTAGGCGACACGATATGGTATAAAGCCTACGTCACGCGCTCAGACCGGCAGACCCTGACCGACCTCAGTAAAATATTATATGTAGAACTGCTCACACCCGACGGTTATCTGGTAGAACGTCAACAGGTGGAAATGCCGGACGGAACGGGACACGGGGCTTTTACGCTTACCGACTCCCTGTACGCCGGATATTATGAATTAAGGGCATACACCCGTTGGATGCTGAATTTCGGGCAATACGACCATCCGCATTCCAAGTGGACGGAACTGATGTTCTACAACAAAACCATGGCCAAAGACTTTTTCCGGGATTATGATAAGATTTATTCACGCGTATTCCCGGTATTCGACCAACCGCAAACTCCCGGAGATTACGTCAAAGACATGACGCTCAGGCCGATGCGAAGATACTTCAAATCCGACAAAGGCAAGCCGAAACTCGACCTCCGCTTCTATCCCGAAGGAGGAGACATCGTGGAAGGCACTACCGGAAGAGTAGCGTTCGAAGCCAACACCGAGGAAGGAAAACACATCGATATCGAGCTATCCATACAGGATAAAAACGGGAAGGAAATTGCCCGGACCAAAACCACGAACCGGGGACGCGGCATATTCACTTTACCGGACATACCGGTCGGAGAGAAATATAAAGCCGTATTCCGATACGAAGGATATGATTATACATACGCATTGCCCGAACCGGAAAAGGAGGGCTGTGCCATGGCTGTCGTACAAAAAGGGGAGGTCGTCAACGCCTCTATCCAATCCTCCGGCCTTCCGGACCCGAAACCGGCTCTCGGCCTGCAGATCATGCACAACGGCGTATCGAAAGCTTATTATGACATCAAGCTCGACGACGGCGGCAAAGCTACCGTCGAAATTCCGTCCGACCAGCTTCCTACGGGAGTAAACCAGTTTACGCTGTTCGACGGGAAAGGACGTGTGTACGCCGACCGCCTGATATTCGTCAACCATCACGAATATGACACACCGCAATTAACCGTCGACGGGGTAAAAGCACAATACGAACCTTTCGAGCCCATCTCCCTGCAACTCCAACTGACGAACCCGACCACCGGCACGCCCAATGTGTCATTGGCGATACGGGACCATGCCACGGACGAACTGACATACGACAATGGCAACATCCTTACGGAAATGCTGTTGGGAAGCGAACTGAAAGGTTTCGTCGAGAATCCGGGTTACTACTTCGAAGCGGACGACAGTATCCGCCGTCAGGCACTTGATCTCCTCATGATGGTACAGGGATGGCGACGTTATTCGTGGAAAACCATGTCGGGCATCGAACCCATGACCGTCCAGCACATGCCGGAACAACTGCAAACCATTTCCGGTTGCGTGAACAGGATAGAAGACTTCCGGTTGGCCTACGGAACGTATGTCAAAGAAGAAAACTGGTTACCCGGAACAGGAACCATGCGCGCTCCGGACACTTCCGTAGAACGGGACGCTACCATAGAAGACATCATGGAAGCCGCAGACCACCCGAACCAAGAAAACAATGGACTTGAATCCGGCAACACCACAGACAATAACCCGCTGACCCAAATGCTTCAGGACAATCAACGTGATCCGTTCACCACGGGCTCCATCATGAGCAACCTGAAAGAAGAAGTCAATGTATGGCCCACATTCATACAAGGCAACCAGACCATGGACCTCATGCAAACGACGGAGAACGGAATGTTTTATATGAAGACGCCTTTACTTTATGACAAATACATTCTGTTCCTTCCGGCTGCGGACAAAGATAAAGGTCAGGATTATATCAAAGACAAAATGAAGAAGGACTTCACCAACGAGGAGGCTTATCCGGACTATTTTGTCAAATTGAACCGGTTCAATCCCTTATTCCCCAAACCGTACAGCTATTACCAAGATGCGCCGCGCTATGACGCAGACGAACGGTTCGACAGCCAAGGCGGCCAAACATCTTTCACAGACCGCCAGCTTGCCACGATAACCGTACGCACCAAACGGGGAGGACTGCGCAAGCTCGACCTTAGCAAACCGGCCTTGGTAGTCGACGCTTACGAGGCATTCAACCTCACGGCCGACTATGGCATGAGCACCGGCACGCACAACTGGGTCACCTTTCCGCAGCAAGTCGCCCTGGCCTATATCGGAGACATGGGCATGGATAGGGACTATTTCCTACAAATCCGGTACGACGGCAAACCGATAAACCTGAAGAGTACCCGCAAGAACGTTGCTCCGCCACGCATGGCCAACGGCACGCAGATTGAAATTCCTCCCGTCATCACGGCCGGAGAAGGCAAAATGGAAGCTTACAGACACCTCCGAAACTTGGACAAGCTTTATATTTACACGGATTACGCTCCACGCGAACAAGGCAGCGCGAGGTACAAAGGCGACAACCAACCGGATGTCATCATCGACTACCGTCTATTTCCCAACGACGGCTACCAGCCTACATACCGTGACCGACGTTACGTGTTGGACGGATATGCCGTATGCGAAGACTTCTACAGTCCCGACTACAGCCAAAAGCCCCTGCCGGACACGAAAGACTACCGTCGTACCTTATATTGGGTCCCGAACGTGAAATTCGATGCCGAAGGAAAGGCCACCGTCAATTTGTATAACAACAGCAAACCCACGGTACTCAGCATCCAAGCCGAAGGCATTACGACCACGGGCACCCCCATCGTATGGAACAGCAAAAATTAAAACCAGAACTTACCCCCAATCCCTAAAAGCCATGAGGAATTACACTTTTCTTAGCATGTTCAGGAAATACGTGAACTCCAGCCTGATTCTGATTATCGTCACGATTGTAGCCATGATAGTGGCCAATTCCGGTTGGGGAGACGCCTACCGTTCCTTGTGGGAGAAGCCGGTCAGTTTCTCTATCGGTAACTTCAATCTGTTCAGCCACGGTAAAGAAAGCCTCAGCCTGATGGACTTTATCAACGATTTCCTCATGGCTTTGTTTTTCTTTTCCGTGGGGCTGGAAATCAAAAGGGAAATCCTGGTGGGAGAACTGTCTACACTGAAAAAAGCCTTGCTCCCCATCATCGGAGCCTGCGGCGGCATGGCCATCCCCGTACTGATTTTCTTTCTCACCTGCCCTGACGATGCCCTTATGCTACGGGGGACAGCCATCCCCATGGCTACCGACATCGCGTTCTCATTGGGGGTACTCTCCATGTTCGGCAAACGAGTCCCCATCGGCCTGAAGATATTCTTGGCGACGTTGGCCGTGGCCGACGATTTGGGCGGCATTCTGGTCATTGCCGTTTTCTATTCATCCGAACTACATTTGCAATACCTGGCTTATGCCGGTATCCTACTTGTGATTTTAGCCATCGGCAACCGACGCCACGTCATATCCAAGATGTTCTACATCGTCATCGGAACATTTGTCTGGTACTCCCTGCTGAATTCCGGCATTCACGCCACCATAGCCGGAGTGGTCGTAGCATTCTTCGTTCCGGCACGCCCCGGAGTCTCCGCCCTTCACTTTGTCAAACATCTGCGAAACAAAATCAACCGTTTCCCCATAGACCAGGCAACCACCAACCACAAGGGGACTACTATCCTGTCCAATGAGCAAATCATGTTGCTCAAAAACATAGAACATGCCTCGGACCGTACGATCAGCCCCTTACAGGATTTGGAAGACGCTTTACAGAACCCCATCAACTATTTCGTGATTCCGGTCTTCGCATTCGCCAATGCAGGAGTGAACTTGGAAGGCATCAGTATGGACAGTCTGCTCAACGGCGTAGGTCTGGCAGTCTTTTTAGGATTGGCCGTCGGGAAGTTCGTAGGCGTATTTTCGTTCTCCTGGCTGGCAGTCAAGTTGGGATTCGTCCAACTGCCCCAAGGCTGCAACTGGAAAAACTTTTTCAGCGTCTGCATGCTGACGGGCATCGGTTTCACCGTTTCCATGTTCATTGCCGACCTCTCCTATTATAATATAGGTATAGAGGGCAGCACGCTCCTCAATGATGCGAAACTGGGTATCCTTTGCGGTTCCATCGTAGCCGGTGTTTTAGGCTGGATACTGCTGGCAGTCAATCTTCCCCGGCAAGACCTTGGAGAGCACAATGAAGACCTGCCTTAAACAGAACCCTTATTTTTCCGCGTAAAAACTGCCTTTTTTCTTTTTTTATCCCCGATATACAAAAAAAGAAGGCAGTTTTTACGTCTTTTACCGTCCCGCTGCGTCATTATTACAGATTGCAGTCTAAAAAACATGAATGAAATATGAAACAAACCCTAAACAGTCATCCGGAAGAGGAACCGAATCGGGAGATAGCCGCATTGATGGAGAGCGAAAGACCTCATTTGCTGCGATACGCCTGTTACCGGCTGGGGAACGCGGACGATGCCGAAGATGCCGTACAAGACATTTTCCTGCAACTGCATACTAAAAGACAAGATGCAGGAGGGCAGCCCTTGGCAGACTTGCGCAGCTACCTCTATCGAAGCCTTTCCAATTTCTGTACCGACCGGCTACGCCGACGGCAGGGACGAGAATTCGTACCGATAGAACAAGTGTCGCACATCTGTGAAGAACAAGTGGAAAACTTCGAACGAGAGTTCCGGCTTATCTCGACCCTGTTGGCAGGAATCCCCGAAGAACAAGCCGAAGTCATCCGGCTCCGCATCCACGGCAACAACAGTTTCTCAGACATTGCCGCCATTCTGGACATTCCGGTCACGACCGCCAAATCCCGGTTCCAGTACGGAATCGAAAAAATCAGAAAAGGAATCAAATCCTAAAGTACAAAACCCCAAAAACAGAACATCATGAAATGTGAAGATTTTAAGAAATATATGGCCGACTTATGCGACAAGCAAACCGACCCGGCCATTACAGAAGCTTGCAGACAACACATGAAAGAATGTGCCGCATGCCGTGCTTATTACGAAGACTTCATGCACACGGTAAACTTACTTACACCCAAATACGCCCCCTCGTTCGGGAAAACCCAACCGGCCGTCAGCATCTCTCCTCTTCAGACGACGGCAAAACCGAAGAAGCATCCGTCACACAAATGGATACAAATAGCGGCAGCCGTGGCCATCTTCATGGCAGGATTAGGCACGGGACTCAGCAACTTCTTCTCAACCCAAGCAGAGGCTGTTCCTTCCATCCCCCTCATTTTCGACCAGTCTATCAAGAGTTCACGTAGTGCGGCCAGCTTCTCCATGTCGGTTTACGCCCGTACTACGCCTAACGAAAATTTCGCCTACATCAATCCGAAATCCGGCTTCATGAGAATCAGCCTGGAATCCTTGCGCCAAAACCAAAAGACATTCTGGCGGTTGGAAAAAGAAGGAGAACGCACCATCGTTTCCGACGACGGGAAACAATACATGTGGACCACAGGCGGCCTTGCCGTATGTGGTGACGAAAAGTGCAATTTCGCAGAAGGGTTTTCTTCCTTGCTTCGTCCGGAAACACTCTTGGAGCAACAAAAAGCGGCACTATCCGGCAACCCGCAAGCACACGCGGAAATGACGGAGACCGATTCCACCATCACCATCGTGACCCACACCGATGTGTATGGCAACGCCGTCAGTGCGTCCTTACTTGAGAAAGAAGAAAAAAGCTACCGGTGCACAACGGAAAATGTCTTCTCCAAACGGGACGGTCTGCTGCAACAGGTGCAGATTTGGTGGGAACGTGACGGCCAAAAAACATTGGTGTTGAAAAGCGAACATATTGTCTACAACTTGCCACTCGTCCCCAGCGTGCTCGTGCAACGCCCCGACACCACACAAGTGACCTGGCTGTCGGCCAATACCCCGTCCGTCAAAGACCCGGCACACCTGAGAAAACTAACGAACGAAACCGCACAGGAAGCCGCACAAAGAATCCTGAAGGCCCTT
>ULUX01069263.1_pt1 | contig 12385 bp, 8 predicted proteins | sample 1958961 | NCBI WGS metagenome assembly ULUX01 (sample SAMEA4835773, study PRJEB28245) | human gut metagenome | biome: gut microbiome; material: fecal sample | place: Denmark | collected 2008 | reverse complement strand
TTGTGGAGGCTTCCGGTCGCGATTCGGTGACTGTTGTTTCTCCGATATAACCGGCCACGCTTCCGGCAACTCCCAAACGTCCGGCTATCCTTTTTGATAAATCGCTCCCACTCGGCAGAGCCAAGCGAGCTTGCCTCTGCGCTCGCTTACTCGCGATTTTCTCCGCCCATCGGCGTACCGCCCTCCTTACGATGTGTTTCAGTTCCATGTACTTCGTTTTTTACGGCAAAGTTAGGGGCCGTATGGCGGAGGTTGCACATTTGTGCACATTTCCGCACATTAGTGCACGTTTCTGCGCTCTCCGTGTCGTCCTTCCTCAAAGAAATCGGATAGCCGTCGAACTCGACACTCCCATGCCTTTCCCTCTTCCATACTTTTCCGGAAAATGCCTTTCATCTTTCAGGATACATAGTAAATGGTTATTATATAATGTGTTATGGACTGAAGAATTGAGAGGTCGTCTTTCAGCTTCCTTTCATGGTGGAGAGCCGTAAAATGTTTGGCGCAGAACGTTTTTTCATTCTCAGCCAAACGATAAAACGTTTGGCTGAGAATGAAATGACATTTGGCTGAGAAATACCTGAAACATCCTTCAGAGCGTAATATAAATATTATGAATGGTTTATGGCGTATTCTGAACGATGAAGGATGTTTGGGTGAAACTCCTGTATAGGGTGGTTTGAATGTTATTGCTCAAGGAGCTCCAATGCTTTTTTCACGAATGGATTCTCTTCGTACATGACGGCGAAGTATTCCGACATATCCCAGATGTCCCGTGCAATCAAGGCTTTCATCTGAAGTTTCAGTTCCGGTAATGTCTTTTGCAGTTCTTCCTCGTCTTTGGGCTTCACGCCTGCTTTTTCGCCTTCTGCGAGCACCAGGTCGATGAGTTCCTGGGGTGTCTCAAAACGGGTTTTGAATTTGTCGAATGAAGCGTATTCGCGCCGGATCTTCTTACGGTATTTATCAATAAACTTGAGGTCGGCGTTGACGATGGCACCTTTGGCCGTCAGTTCGCGATGGAACTTGGTGTATCGTGTCGTATCCAACGGTATGAAATAGTCCGGCATGATGCCTCCTCCTCCATAGACGGTACGGCTTTTGCGCAAAGTCTTATATTTTAAGGAGTCGGGGAAGTGGATGCTGTCTGCGTTGGTCAGTTCGCCATGGTTGTAACGTTCGATGACGTCCATGTTATACTTCATCTTATCTCCCATGGTGTAGGGCTTTTGGATGCAGCGTCCGCTCGGGGTATAATAACGTGCTACGGTCAGCCGGATCATAGAGCCGTCAGGCAAGACGAAAGGTTTTTGTACCAAACCTTTGCCAAACGTGCGGCGACCTACCACCAAACCGCGGTCTTGGTCTTGGATGGCTCCTGTGACGATTTCGGAGGCCGAGGCCGAATATTCATCCACCAATACGATGATTCTTCCTTCGCGGAACAATCCCGGGCCTTGGGCGCGGAATTCTTTATAGGGAGTGCGTAATCCTTTGGTGTAGACAATCAAATCGTTTTTGGGCAGGAACTCACTGGCTATACCCGTCGCGGCATCCATATATCCGCCGCCGTTCTGCTGCAAATCCAGTATCAAGTCCTTCATGCCTTGGTCTTGCAAGTCCTTGATGGCTTTCTTCACTTCATCATGGCTCGTGCTACCGAAACTGGACAGACGGACAAGTCCCACGGTGGGGGTTACCATGAAAGCCGCATCTACGGTAGATACAGGAATCTTGTCTCGCGTGACGATGAATTCCAATCGGTCTTTGATACCGTTCCGCACCACACCCAATTTTACTTTTGTGTCTCTCGGGCCGCGCAATCTGCGCATGATTTCCTCACGGCTCATCTTCACACCGGCAATGGCCGTGTCGTTCACGCTGACGATGCGGTCGCCGGCTAGGATGCCCACCTTTTCCGACGGTCCTTTGGCCACGGGCTGAATGACGACAAGCGTGTCTTCCAGCATGTTGAATTGTACGCCGATACCGTCGAAATTACCTTGCAACGGTTCGTTCATTTTCTTGGTCTCCTCGGCGTTGGTATAAGAGGAGTGCGGGTCCAGTTTGGAGAGCATCCCGTTGATAGCGTCCTCCGTCAGTTTCACTTCGTCTACACTGTCCACGTACAGGCTGCTGATGGCCAACTGGGCCATGGAGAGTTTACGCATGGACTGTTCCATTTCCGACATGTTCCCTTTCCGTTGTGCCGGAGCTGTCCACGGAAGGCAGAAGAGCAAGGCTGCCCAAAGAGTTTTTTTCATGATGTTTGTGCTGAGTTGTTGTTTATTCGTATTCCAGCCCTTCCGGGATATAAGGCGAGATGTCCTTCCCGAAGTGCATAAGTTCTTTCACCATCGTGGAACTGATGAACGCCCATTCCGGTTCTGTGAACAGGATTATAGTCTCCACGCCTGTCAACCGTCGGTTCAGGTCGGCTATGTTCATTTCATATTCATAATCCTTGATGGAGCGTATGCCGCGCAGGATGAAGCGGGCGTGATGGCGGGCTGCGAAATCTACGGTCAAGTCCGAGTAACCCTCCACCTGGATACGTTCGTCCCCGGCAAAAAGCTTGCGCAGGGCGGCAATGCGCTTTTCCGTACTTTGTTCCATACGCTTGTATTCATTGATGCCCACGCCGATAATGATGCGGTCGAAGAGCGTAAGTCCCCGTCGTAGCAGAGATTCGTGTCCTTTGGTAAAGGGATCGAAACTACCGGGGAATATGGCTATTTTTTCCATTGATGAATCTTTATATAGCGGTTTCTGCGGTTTCGTCTTCTTCCGCACGGTCTTCCTCAATGACCAGATTGTTGATAATGAAGTTTTGTCGTTCCATGGTATTCTTGCCCATGTAATATTCCAATAGCTCTTTCACTTGGTCGCTCTTATGCAACGACACTTGTTCCAGACGGATGTCCGGACCGATGAAGTGTTTGAATTCGTCGGGAGAGATTTCCCCAAGCCCTTTGAAACGGGTGATTTCCGGGTCGGGACCTAAGGCTTCGATGGCCGCCACACGCTCCTCGTCGGAATAGCAATAGCGGGTGATGAAGTCCGATTTGGCAGCCTTGGCTTCTTCTTCCAGTTCCTTCAGTTTTTGCTTGCCGATTTTGTTTTTGCGGTTGCGTACGCGGAAGAGGGGAGTCTGGAGAATATATACGTGTCCTTTCTTAATGAGTTCGGGGAAGAACTGGAGAAAGAAAGTAATCATCAGCAGGCGGATGTGCATGCCGTCCACGTCGGCATCGGTAGCCACGATGACTTTGTTATAGCGTAGCCCGTCCAGTCCGTCTTCGATGTTCAGGGCGGCTTGCAGGAGGTTGAACTCCTCGTTTTCGTACACCACCTTCTTCGTGAGGCCGAAACAGTTCAACGGCTTGCCGCGCAGACTGAATACCGCTTGGGTCGTCACGTCGCGGCTCTTGGTGATACTGCCGCTGGCCGAGTCGCCTTCGGTGATGAAGATGCTGCTATCCTCCTTCAAGTCGCCTTTGGCATCGTTTAGGTGGATGCGGCAGTCGCGTAGCTTGCGGTTGTGCAGATTGGCCTTTTTGGCCCGTTCGCGTGCCAGTTTCGTCACGCCGGCGATGGCTTTGCGTTCCTTTTCGTTTTCGGTGATTTTCTGTATGATAATGTCGGCGATGTCCGTATTCTTGTGCAGATAGTTGTCCACCTGTTCTTTGACGAAGTCGCCCACGAACTTGTCTATGCTGATTCCGCCGTCGGGTATGGTGGTCAGCGACCCCAGTTTGATTTTCGTCTGGCTTTCGAAGAGCGGTTCTTCGATGTTGATGGCGATGGCCGCCACCAGTCCGTTACGGATGTCGCCGTAATCGAAGTTCTTGCCCGAGAAATCTTTGATGGTCTCGGCAATGTGTTTCTTGAAGGCACTTTGGTGCGTGCCGCCTTGGGTCGTATGCTGTCCGTTGACGAACGAATAATATTCTTCGCCGTATTGTCCCGTGTGGGTAAAGGCTATTTCTATGTCTTCTCCTTTCAGGTGGATGATAGGATAGAGCCCGTCGTTGGTCATATTGTCGTTCAACAGGTCTACCAGACCGTTGCGGGAATGGATGCGGCGTCCGTTGAACATGATGGTCAGTCCCGTGTTCAGGTACGTATAGTTGCGCAGCATCGTTTCGATGAATTCGGTACGGAACGTATAGTTCTTGAACAAAGCACTGTCCGGTTCGAAATAGATGAAAGTTCCGTTTTCGTCGGCTGTCGGTTCCGTCGATTCGCCGGTCAGGATTCCGCGTTCGAAAGTGGCCCGGCGCATTTCGCCGTCGCGATGGCTTCGCACTTCGAAGTGCGAGCTGAGCGCGTTGACCGCTTTTACACCCACTCCGTTCAGTCCCACGCTCTTCTTGAATGCCTTGGAGTCGTATTTGCCGCCCGTGTTGAGCATGCTCACCGCTTCGATGAGTTTGCCCAGAGGAATACCGCGGCCATAGTCGCGTACGCTGACCCGCAAGTTGTCCTCTACGGTGATTTCTATCCGTCGGCCGGCGTTCATTTTGAACTCATCGATGCTGTTGTCTATCACTTCCTTCAAAAGCACGTAGATACCGTCTTCGGCATGAGAACCGTCGCCCAGCTTTCCGATGTACATGCCCGGACGGGTACGGATATGTTCCATGTCCGACAAGTGGCGGATGTGGTCTTCGGTATATTCGGTAAGTATCGGTGCTTCGTTTGGTTTCTCTTCTTCTGCCATAGTGTGTTTCTATTTAAGTGACTTCTGATAGCAACGTCTGTGTTTATGTACCTCTGCGTCTAAGTAAGCCCATTGCCCCTGGCTTTTTTCGTTGGTCTCCAGTTGCGGATGCGTTTCGCCGAACTTAAAGCCCATCTGCTGGCAAATGGGGATGAGGTCGGCGAAGAGCATGGCATTGACCCCTTTGTTCTGATATTCCGGGAGGACGGCCACGAGCAACAAATCTATGATGTCCGAATGCTTGAAGAACAGCGCCTTGACCAAATGGTACCAACCAAAGGGGAACAGGCGGCTCTTGGCTTTCTGCAAAGCGTGCGAGAGGGAAGGCATACCCACCCCCATGGCTATGATGCGTCCTTCGGCATCTTCTACGACCGTGACCAGCCGCATGTCTACGAGCGGAAGGTAAGTGTTGACGTATTGGGCGATCTGCCGCTCGTTCATTTCGGAATAACCGTACAACGGGGCGTATGCTTTGTTGACTACGTTGAAAATCTTGGGTCCCCATCCTCCCCTGCGTATTTCGCGGGCGCTTTTGAATTTGCGTACGTGAAGGTTATAGCGTTTGGCGCTCATTTCCGCCACGCGGAAATATTTGTCCATGTGTGCCTGATGATCGCGGTCGGGTACGCGTATCTTGCGCTCCACCCAGTCCACTTCTTTCGTATACCCCAAACGTTCCATGTGTGTCGGGTAATAAGGGTAGTTATACGTGGTGGACATCGTGCTCAACTGGTCATAGCCGCCGGTGAGCATGCCTTCCGGGTCCATATCCGTAAACCCAAAAGGCCCTACCAGCTTGTCGCATCCGTGGGCACGTCCCCAAGCTTCCACCGTGTCCATCAGGGCGCGGCTCACTTCCGGGTCGTCCGTGAAGTCGATCCAACCGAAACGGGCGTTGTTCGTCCCCCATGTCTGATTGGCCTTATGGTTGATGATGGCAGACACGCGCCCCACGATTTTTCCTTCGCGCAGAGCCAGGAAATAATCCACGTCGCAGAAATCGAAGGCTGCGTTTTTCTGCGGGTTGAACGTGTCGAGCGTGTCTTCCAAAAAGTCGGGCACGGCGTACGGACAGTCCTTGTACAGTTCGTAGTTGAAGCGTATGAACGCTTTCAACTCACGGCGAGTCGATATTTTTTTTATGGTTACAGCAGACATGTCATATATGTAAAATGGTCAATAAATTGCGGCGATGCGCAAACGTGCAAATATAGCCTTTTTTTTATTAACAGTTGAGTAAAATGCTCCGCTTTTCGCTTATCCTCCCTTTTTTTTAAGAAAAAGTTAAAAAAGATTGTTAGCTTCTCGTATTTATCTTATATTTGTGAACTTAATCCAAGTTGAATCATAAAAATATAGACTGATGAGAAAGATAAGATGTATGCTCGCGGTTATGGCTATGGCCATAGGCACGGGAGTGGCTTATGCCGGAGAAGGAAACAGTGAGAAAGATTATCGTCCGTATCCGCACATGTTCTTCGGGTTGAACGGGGGCGCGCAAGTGTCTTTTACTCATTATGATTTCAGCAAGTTGATCACACCGAGTTACGGCGTTTCGTTCGGTGCTTATTTCAATCCGGTCATCGGGGCACGTTTGCATGTGAGCGGTTATGAAAACAAAGGCGGCATCAAGTCTTTGAATGAAACTTACGATTTCAATACGGTGACGGGTAGTGCGGACTTGCTGTTGAACGTGACCAACATGTTCCGTAGCGATAAAGATCGTGTCTTTAATCTTATTCTTCTTGGAGGTGTAGGATTGGCAGGCGCATGGGACAATGACGATTTCCACGCGTTGGCTACCAAAGCAGCCGAGAACTATCCGATGGCATGGCAGGACCGTAGGCTTTCGCATAATGTGCGGTTGGGAATGCAGCTCGATTTCAATATCGCCAAACATTTCGGGCTGAATCTGGAATTGGCCGCTAATAACAGAGCCGATCGTATCAATTCTAAAACGACCGACCGAAATGACTGGGCTGCCACAGCTTCTTTAGGTCTGATTTTCAAATTCGGGCAGAAGAAGACCGAGAAGATGGCGGAAGAGCCGGTTCCGGTGGCAGAGGAATGGGCTACGCGTACGGATACCGTTTGGTATGACGACATCACGTATAGGGACGTGCCCGAAAAAGTCACTTATGAGGACAATATTTACTATAAAATCCGTTTGAGCGAACCGGATCCGGCTTCAAAGATTCAGAAGATAGCCGATTTCGTCAAGGCGCATAAGAATTGCAGCGTGCAGGTAACCGCTTATGCAGATAAAGCCACGGGAACGCCGGAGTTGAATATGCAATATTCCAAGGAACGGGCGGAGAAAGTCGTTGCAGCATTGGTGAAGGCCGGTGTGAGCCGATCTGTCATTACTTCCGAATATAAGGGCGACACCGTGCAACCGTTTGCCGAGAACGACAAGAACCGTGTAGCTATCGTAAAAGTCACGGGTGAGGGTGTGAAGAAGGAACAAGTGAAGACGAAGAAATACAGATTGGAAGAGACCCGTTACAGGGTAAAGTAACAGAGTAATTTTTTTCATGAGGAAGGGGTCGGCTGTGAAGCTGGCCTTTTTTATTGGGGTTCCGCTTTCCGGCACCGGAGCAGTACATGCCGTCCGTCGGCCAACGTCGTGGCGAAGAGGTAAGCGTTGCCTCCCTCCCTTAGTTTGAGGCGTTTGCGGAGTCCGGCCACGGTGTCCGGAAAGTTGCGGACGGTCAGATTGGCTTGTCCGAGGCCGTTTAAAAGTCCTTTCAGTTCCTTTTTGCCGAACCCGCAGCAATCCTCTATGGCAAACGTCCGCCCGGGAAAATCCTTGCAGGAATGGTCTGAGGTGTACAAATGGGAATTGGGATGCAGTTTCCGCAGGCCGTAACGTGTGGCCAGGCTGCGGAATCCGCCGCACTTCATCACGGAAGCATTCGGCTCGTAGAGAAATCGGCCCGGCGTGTCCGAATAAGTGCATGCGGCCTTCTCTTCCTCAGTCAAGGTGAACGTGAAGGTGGGGTCTTCCGTGCCGAGGTTGACGCAATGGCACGCTGTCTTTTCCGGCTTTTGCCGTGTCACGACCAACAGCAGTTCCTTGCATTCCCCTTGTACGCTGACGGCGTGGACTTCGGCTACGTGTGCCAAGGTGCGCAGGGCCGTCCGGATGTCCAGCATGGGGGAGAGCTTGATGAGGCTGAAAGCCGCCTTGCGGCGGATGGCTTCTTGGAGGATGGATAAATCCGGCTCGCAGTCTTCTATGGCCACCGTCTTGCGCCCGGCGGTGTCGCGTCGTGCGGGGTCGACGAAGCAACAGGCGGCGTCGGGCCATTCGTCCGGCGAAAGGGAAGAGTCGGTTTCCCGGATTTCCGCTTGTGCCAGTCCCAACGTTTTGAAGTTATGTGCTGCGATACGGCACAATTCCGGTTGGCGTTCCATGTAGACAGCCCGGTCGAACAGTGGAGCCAGAAAACTGAAATCGATGCCGAAACCTCCGGTCAGGTCCATCAGGGTATGGGGAGTTTCCGTGCCGTCGTTGTCCAACAAGCGTTTTACGAGGGCTTGTTTGTACCTTGCCGTCTGTTCCGAAGAACATTGTTCCATCGGGAGACGGGGCGGATACAGTATCCCGTCTCGTTCCGCCCATGAGGGGAGTTTGCGCCTTGCCGTCTGCCAACCCTCGATTTGTTGCAAGGCCATGCGCAGGTCTACGTTCTCCGGGGCCGGTTTCAGGGCCAGTCGGCGTACGTCCTCCTCCCGATGTGTCCGGATGAAGTCTTGTGTCTTTTCGTCCAGCATGTGTTTTACGGGATGGGTTTATAATGCGCTTTGGCTTCGGCGCGCGTGATGAAATTGAAATGCCACCATTCCGTGCGCAGGGCTTTGAATCCGGCTTGGCGCATGACCCGGCGCAGCAGTTCGCGGTTGCGCCGGGCTTCCGGCGTGAGTTTGCCCAGCTTTACCATTTCCGCCTCGTTGTCGATATGGGCCAATTTGCCTAAGTAATCTATTTTCGTGCCCATGGGCAGCGTGTCGCCTTTCGCGTCGCAGAGCGTGAGGTCCACGGCCATACCGTAATTATGCAATCCCCCGCCGTTTTTGGGATTGCTCACGTAGATATTCTTCGGTGTTCCGGCCACTACGTTCCACATTTTTTGCTGGATGTGCATCGGGCGGGCTGCATCGTACACCTTTAGGCTCAGTTCAGGGTGGGAGGCTTTCAGGATTTTTTGGGCCTTGGCCAGAGCGCGTGCGGCTTTCGGGTGCAGGTAAGCTTCATGCAGGTCGGTGTAAAGCACCCGTCCCGTGAAGTTGTCCGCCCGTGCGTACATCAGGCTCACGCGTATCGTGCTGTCCATGCTGCGGACATCCACGAAGCCCGACCGTTCCATGGCTTGCGCCGTCCGTCCCGGAGTTTGGGCACAGGCGGCACTTCCGGCTAAAAAGCATGCTAAAAGGATATTTGGAGTGAACGTCATATTTATGGGGTTGTCATTTTGTACCGCAAAGATACGGATTATGCCTTAATCATGGGGCGAATCAACGGGGTTTTTGCTTGCTTTTTGTCAATTTTATCCTTGTCGTTTTATGGCTTCCGGAAGTTTTGGCGGCTCGTGGAACGGTCTGTTTTTCACACAAACTCCATTCTTCTGCTTCTATTGCGCATTTCCGGTTTTTGGTCTCAGCCGAACTGAAAATCGTTTGGCTGAAAGAGATTTATCGTTTGGCGCAGGGCGGTGGGGAGTTGTCGATATTTGGTGCCGGAAATGTCCGTCCGGCGGCGGATGGAAATGCTTTAAGTACCCTGTAAATCTCTATTTGCCGAGAGAAGACGTACCTGAATGGAATAACAGAAAGAAAGGAAAATGTTTGCAAGGATGACGCGCCCGGGAGTTTCTTCCGCATGGTGCGGGGAAGCGGGAAACGAAATGGCAGCCGAAAAGGGAAACGACTTTCTTTCCGGATTTCCCTGACGGCGCGAGAATCGCTTGAAATCTTCCACGGCGGATTTTCCCCGGAATACACGCCGCATTTCGGATGGAAATGACAAAATGTCATTCGCCCCGTGAGGAAGTTCACGGGGCGGAGTGGCAGGTTTTCGGTATGGCAAACGGAGCATACGCGCTGTTGATGTATCGTATGTTCCGTTTTACCGTATGGAGTTTATAGCTGCGCGAGAATGTCTTCGGCAATCTGTTCCGCCGTCAGGTGGTTGTCGCGGAGGAACGCCGCCACGTCGAAGCGGTCTACGAACTCCTTGCGGGCACCGAAGTTGAGCACCTTCATGGGGCTTGTGCCGTAGTAGCGGGCGATTTTCTCACCGAATCCTCCGTCCAGTATGCCGTCTTCCAACGTGGCCACGAGGGCGTGGTCGGTTTTCAGTGTGTCTAATAAGGTGTCGTCCGTTCCGGTGATATAACGCGGGTTGACGAGAGTGGCTTCTATACCGGCTTTTTCTTTCAGGATATGTGCGACGGATTCACCTAACGGGAAGAAGGAACCCAAGGCGAGCAGGGCTACTTTTGTTCCCTTCTTTACCATTTCATAGCGGTTCAAATCGCTGTAATCCGTGGCTATTTCCCGGTCGGCATGCGTCAGCCCGAGTGCCGGTACGCGGATGGCTACGGGGTGGCTGTCTTGCCGCAGGCTCCATTCCAACATGGCGAAGTATTCTTCCTTGCAGGTCGGGGCAAGATAGACCATGTTGGGGATATGGCTGATGAGTGGGATGTCGAAAAAACAGAGGTGCGTCACGTCGTTCATGGTCGAGAGCGAACCCCAGAAGACGAGCAGCGTGGCCGGGTTGTTGTTGATGCAGAGGTCTTGCGAAAGTTGGTCGTAAGCCCGTTGGATGAACGAACTGCATACGCCGAATACCGGTTTGCCGCCAGCCTTAGCGATGCCGGAAGCCAAAGCTACGGCGTGCTCCTCGGCGATGCCCACGTCCACGAACTGCCGTCCGGCTGCCTTCCGCCTGTCTTCGGTGAATCCCATGATGGTGGGTGTTCCTGCCGTGATGCCTACCACGCGGCGGTCTTCTTTCATCTTTGTCAACAGGTAGTCGGCAGTCAGCGTGCCGTAGTCCTCTCCGTCGTCGGACTTGTGTTTGGGTTCTCCGGTCGCGATGTCGAACGGAGCGCAGTAGTGCCATGGCTCCTTGTGTTCTTCGGCCGGGCGGTATCCCTTGCCTTTCAAGGTGTTGATGTGTACCACGACGGGGTGGTCGATGTCTTTCACCTTTTGGAATGCCGAGATGAGGCTTCCGATGTCGTTGCCTTGGTCTACGTACAGGTAATCCAGTCCCATGGCCTTAAAGAAGTTGCAAGGGCATGTGCCTTGGCTTTCACGCAGCTCCTGCAGGTTGCGGTACAGGCCTCCGTGGTTTTCGGCGATGGACATCTGGTTGTCGTTGACCACGATGATGAAGTTCGTGCCCAATTCTCCTGCGTAGTCCAATCCCTCGAAAGCTTCGCCGCCGCTCAGCGAACCGTCTCCGATGACAGCAATGACATTGCCTTTTTCGCCTTTCAGGTCACGGCCTTTGGCCAGTCCTCCGGCCAGGCTGACCGAGGTGGAGGTATGGCCGATGACGAAATGGTCGTGTGCGCTTTCCGACGGCTCGGAGTAGCCCGACACGTCGTCGTATTTTTCCGGATCGAGATAAGCCTCTTTCCGTCCGGTCAGCATCTTGTGGGGATAGCTTTGGTGGGACACGTCGAAGACAATCTTGTCTTCCGGCGAGTTGAACACGTAATGTAGGGCGATGGTGGCTTCCACCATGCCGAAGTTCGGACCGAAATGGCCGCCGTGGTTGCTCAGGCGGTGCAACAATACTTCGCGCATTTCTCCGCTCAGCAGGTTGAGTTCTTCCAGAGACAATTTTTTCACATCTTCCGGAGAGTTGATGTTTTCTAATACCATAAACAGATAAATTTGTCGTTTTGAAATGATGGTGCAAAGATACGCGGTTTTACCGGGAAGCCTGCTATCCGGATTACAGGTATTTTTACCCGGATTACGGAATGGAAATCCTAAAAAAACAAAACGTGCCGGCTTTTCCCGACGCATGGCTTTGCCGGGCTTCGGGATATGTGTAAATTTATGCCGGTTAATTTAGATAATTCCATGATGAAACACATGAAACTGAGACTTATTGCATTGTTGTGGGTTACGTTTGCCGTGGTCTGTACTTGGGCAAGCGATTCCGTGGTTTGGCACCATCCCGTGGTGGGCTATACCCATTCTATTGTAGAGGTAACCAAGGTGGTGCTCCATGCGGACCGCACGGAAGTGTCGTGCCATGTACATTACCCTTCAGGTTATTGGATTCAAATCCTGCGCACGACGGAATTGCAAGCGGATGGCCGGAACTTTCCCGTGAGGGATGCCTCGGGCATTCCCCTTGGGGAACGGTACACGATGCCTGAGAGCGATGAAGTGGACTTTACGTTGACATTCGATGCCGTACCGCTTGGGACGGTAAAGATGAATCTGGTAGAACCGGGAGGATGGACGGTTTACAATATCCGTCCGGAGGATTATCGGTCCGAAGGGATAGAGGACACCTATTGGCGCGATGTGCGTACGGGAGATTGGTTTGTCGGCTTTTCCGGCGACGGCGTGATATACGACGGCAAGGTTTGGGACGTGGTGAGCCGAGAGGAGCGGAGAGACGGGCGT
>ULUX01094449.1_pt1 | contig 12393 bp, 10 predicted proteins | sample 1958961 | NCBI WGS metagenome assembly ULUX01 (sample SAMEA4835773, study PRJEB28245) | human gut metagenome | biome: gut microbiome; material: fecal sample | place: Denmark | collected 2008 | reverse complement strand
TTGGGCATAAAAAAGAAGGTGAGAATTTTGACACACCTTCTGATCTTTCATGATTTTATTCAGTGCCCAAGAGTTGTAAATATGACAAAATGTTATCTTATTGTAGTTTTTATGGGTGTGTGTTGCTGTGTGTGCTTTCTTTTTATCATATTTTTCTGTTGTCAAACATTAAAATAGCCTTGAATTTTTACTGTATTTATACTTTGAAAAGTAAATAAAATATGCGACTTTTGTTGGCATGATGAGTCAACCGTTAGCAGAGAGATTACGTCCGAAAACGTTGGACGATTATATCGGGCAGAAACACCTGGTTGGTCCGGGGGCTGTCCTTAGAAAGATGATTGATGCGGGTCGTGTCCCCTCTTTTATATTGTGGGGACCTCCGGGAGTAGGAAAGACTACGCTGGCGCAGATTATTTCGAATAAGCTGGAAGCTCCGTTCTACACATTGAGCGCAATCAGTTCAGGAGTGAAAGATGTGCGGGAAGTGATAGAAAAGGCAAAAGGCAATCGCTTTTTCAATACCGTTTCACCGATCCTGTTTATTGACGAAATACATCGCTTTAGCAAGTCGCAGCAGGATTCCCTGCTCAATGCTGTAGAGACAGGTGTGGTAACCTTGATCGGAGCCACGACAGAGAATCCCTCGTTCGAGGTCATCCGTCCGTTGCTTTCCCGCTGCCAGGTATATGTTTTGAAATCATTGGAGAAAGCTGATCTGTTGACCTTGTTGAATAAGGCGGTTACCGAAGATATCATATTGAAGGATATGAATATCGTGTTGGCCGAGACGGACGCCATGTTGCGTTATTCCGGTGGCGATGCACGGAAACTGCTGAATATCCTGGAGCTTGTCGTTGCTGCGGAAGAAGGAAATGAAAAGATTGAAATAACAGATGAAAAGGTGGTGGAGCGCTTGCAGGAAAATCCGGCAGCGTACGATAAAGGAGGGGAGATGCATTATGACATCATATCCGCTTTTATCAAATCCATTCGCGGAAGTGATCCGGATGCCGCTGTCTATTGGCTGGCTCGTATGGTTGCCGGTGGCGAAGATCCGGAATTTATAGCCCGCCGTCTGGTTATTTCAGCATCGGAAGATATCGGATTAGCGAATCCGAATGCTCTGTTGTTGGCAAATGCCTGTTTTGATGCCTTGAAGAAAATCGGCTGGCCTGAAGGACGGATCATTTTGGCGGAAACGACCGTTTATCTGGCATGCAGTCCTAAAAGCAATTCGGCTTATATGGCGATTAATGATGCGTTAGAGTTGGTGAACCGTACAGGAAACTTGCCTGTTCCCCTTCATTTGCGAAATGCACCGACAAAATTGATGGCGGAGCTGAATTACGGAAAAGATTACAAATATGCGCACGATTATGAAAATCATTTTGTCAAGCAAGAGTTCCTTCCAAAGGAGATTTTAAACGAACGGCTGTGGAAAGGACAGGAAAATCCGTCCGAACACAAACTAATTGAACAGATGAGGCGTTTGTGGGGAGATAGATATCAGAATTGACAATTGATAATAGACAATTGACAATTGGGAAATAAGTGTAATTGATAAAGATAATTATCATGTCGTTTTGCTAATAATTATCAATCATCGATTGTCAATTGTCAATTTATTTTGTACATTAGCCGCCTGTTTTTGGGAAATTAGTTACTTAAATTATATTTAACATTAAAAAAAACATTGGTATGAAGAAGCACAATTTTTATGCAGGTCCCTCTATCTTGAGCGAGTATACAATTAAAAATACGGCCGCTGCAGTAGAGAATTTTGCGGGTATGGGTTTATCTCTTCTTGAAATCTCCCACAGAAGTAAAGAATTCGTTGCCGTGAACGATGAGGCGCGTGCGCTGATCAAAGAATTGCTGGATATTCCTGCTGGCTATGAGGTTGTTTTCCTGGGTGGAGGTGCAAGCATGCAGTTTTGTATGGTTCCTTACAACCTGTTGAATAAGAAAGCTTCTTATTTAGATACCGGTACATGGTCGTCCAAAGCCATCAAGGAAGCTAAGCTCTTCGGGGAAGTCGAGGTTGTGGCATCTTCTAAAGATAAAAACTATACATATATTCCGAAAGATTATACGATTGCCGACGATGCGGATTATTTCCATATTACGACCAATAATACGATTTACGGAACGGAAACTCGCAAAGATCCGGATGTGAAACAACGTTTGGTCGCCGATATGTCGTCCGATATTTTCTCCCGTCCGATCGATGTATCCAAATATGACATTATCTATGCCGGGGCACAGAAGAATCTGGCTCCTGCCGGTGTGACGTTGGCTATTGTTCGTGTGGATGCTTTGGGGCATGTGGAACGCCCGATCCCGACAATGTTGAACTATAAGACTCATGTGGACAAGGATTCCATGTTTAACACTCCTCCCGTGCTGCCGATCTATGCTGCGTTGCAGACATTGAAATGGTATAAGGAACAGGGCGGTGTTGCCGCTATGGAAAAGAAGGATATGGAAAATGCCGCTATCCTGTATGATGAAATCGATCGTAACAAGTTGTTCAGAGGGACTGTTGCAGCCGAAGACCGTTCTATCATGAATGTATGTTTCGTGATGAATGACGAGTATAAGGAACTGGAAGACGAATTCAGCAAATTTGCTGCGGCTGCCGGTATGGTCGGTATCAAGGGACACCGCTCTGTCGGTGGTTTCCGTGCCTCACTGTACAACGCAATGCCTAAGAGCAGCGTTGAAGCTTTGGTTGCATGTATGAAGGATTTTGAAAAACAGCATTGATTATGGCAAAGATATTAGTAGCAACAGATAAACCTTTCGCAGCGATAGCTGTGAAAGGTATCCGCGAAGTAGTGGAAGGGGCAGGCGATGAACTGATCCTGTTGGAAAAATACGGTGAAAAGGCCAAACTGCTGGAGGCAGTCAAGGATGTGGATGCAATCATTATCCGCAGTGACGTGATCGATGCCGAAGTGCTGGATGCCGCCAAGCAGTTGAAGATAGTGGTTCGTGCCGGAGCCGGTTATGATAACGTCGACCTGGCTGCTGCGACAGCTCATAATGTTTGTGTGATGAATACACCGGGGCAGAACTCCAATGCCGTTGCCGAATTGGCTTTCGGAATGATGGTAATGGCTGTCCGCAACTTCTATAACGGAACATCGGGAACAGAATTGAAAGGAAAGAAACTGGGAATCCACGCATACGGCAACGTAGGCCGCAATGTGGCCCGTATCGCAAAAGGTTTCGGAATGGAAATCTATGCATTCGATGCTTTCTGTCCGGCTTCGGCCATTGAAGCGGATGGCGTGAAACCAGTCGCTTCACCGGAAGAACTCTATGCTACCTGCGATATCGTTTCTTTGCATATTCCCGCAACTGCCGAAACAAAGAACTCCATCAATTACGCTCTGGTCGGCAAGATGCCGAAAGGGGGCCTGTTGGTCAATACAGCCCGTAAGGAAGTGATCAACGAAGCCGAACTGATCAAGTTGATGGAAGAACGCGCAGACTTGAAATATGTAACCGACATCATGCCCGTAGCCAACGAAGAGTTTGCCGCCAAGTTTGCCGGTCGCTATTTCTCCACTCCTAAAAAGATGGGTGCACAGACTGCCGAAGCCAATATCAATGCCGGTATTGCCGCTGCCAAGCAGATCGAAGGCTTCCTGAAAGAAGGATGTGAAAAATTCAGAGTAAATAAATAGATTTATCTAAATTATCATGGCACGAATTAAACCTTTCAAAGGAGTCCGTCCTCCTAAAGATTTGATCGAACAAGTGGCTTCCCGTCCTTACGATGTGTTGAACTCGGAAGAGGCACGCGAAGAAGCGAAGGGAAATGAAAAATCATTATATCATATCATCAAACCGGAGATCGACTTTCCGGTCGGGACGGATGAACACGATCCTGCCGTTTATCTGAAAGCTGCCGCCAATTTCCGGATGTTCCAGGAAAAGAGCTGGTTGGTGCAGGATAAGGAGGAATGTTACTATGTGTATGCCCAGACCATGAACGGCAAGACACAATACGGCTTGGTTGTCGGTGCGTATGTGCCCGATTATATGAATGGCGTTATCAAGAAGCATGAGTTGACACGGCGTGACAAGGAGGAGGACCGCATGAAGCATGTCCGGGTGAATAATGCCAATATCGAACCGGTGTTCTTTGCTTATCCCGACAATGCCGAACTGGACCAGATTGTCGCCAAATATGCATCCCGCAATCCGGAATATGACTTCGTCGCGAAAGACGACGGTTTCGGCCATACGTTCTGGATCATTGATGAACCGGCTGATATTGTCCGCATCACGGAACTGTTCGGCGAAATGCCTTCCCTGTATATTGCCGACGGCCATCACCGTTCCGCCGCCGCCGCCCTGGTCGGTGCGGAGAAAGCCAGACAGAATGCGGCTCATAAAGGGGACGAGGAGTATAACTACTTTATGGCTGTCTGTTTCCCGGCAAACCAGTTAACGATTATCGACTATAACCGTGTGGTGAAAGACTTGAACGGCTTGTCGGAAGAGGAATTTCTGGCTAAATTGGAAAAGAACTTCGTCGTGGAAGAAAAGGGCGCGGATATTTATAAACCGGCAGCTTTGCATAATTTCTCCCTCTATTTGGCAGGAAAATGGTATTCGTTGACAGCCAAGCAAGGCACATACAACGATAACGATCCGATCGGTGTCCTGGATGTGACGATCTCTTCCAACCTGATTTTAGATGAGATTCTGGGCATAAAAGATCTTCGTTCGGATAAACGCATCGATTTCGTAGGCGGTATCCGTGGGCTGGGAGAATTGCAGCGTCGTGTGGACAGTGGCGAGATGAAGGTCGCGTTGGCGCTTTATCCTGTCACCATGAAGCAATTGATGGATATTGCCGATACCGGTAATATCATGCCTCCCAAGACAACCTGGTTCGAACCGAAACTGCGTTCCGGTCTGGTTATCCATAAGCTCGAATAAAATGATTTCACATTCACAAGCCTGCTTGATGCTTGTGTGATGCCGATTTACAGTGAAGGCTGAGTATGCGGAGGGTGATCCCGCCTGCATACGGCCTTCACTTTTTTTATTTGGTTGTTCGGACACTTTTATGTAAGTTTGTGAGTATTACGCAAAGAATATGAAAAGAATCAGAAACATAGTATTTGATCTGGGAGGCGTCTTGATCGACCTGGACCATCACCAGGCTGTAAGCCGATTTGAGGAAATAGGAGTGAAGGATGCAAAACAGTTGCTCGATCCTTATGAGCAGAAAGGCTTTTTCCTTGAACTGGAGAATGGAAAGATCGATGTTGATACTTTCTGCCGCAAGTTATGCGAGCATACCGGCAAGCAACTTTCTTATGATGAAATCAAATATGCCTGGATGGGTTTTATTGCCGATGTCCCGCAATACAAGTTGGATTTCCTGTTAGAGCTGCGAAAGAAATATAAGGTTTATTTGTTGAGCAATACGAATCCGATTGTCCAGTCGTGGGCGAGGAGCGAGGCGTTCACCCCCGCCGGTCGTCCTATATCCGCTTATTTCGACAAAATGTATACTTCCTATGAAGTTGGGGTGACGAAGCCGGATGCCGCCATCTTCGACCGGATGATAGAAAATGCCCCGCTTATTCCCGCTGAAACGCTGTTTGTCGACGATGCCAAATCGAATATAGAGGTTGGACAAGGGCTCGGTTTCCACACCTATCAGCCGGAAAACGGAGAGGATTGGCGGGAAGCTGTCCTGAATATACTGGCAAAGTAATCTTTCAGTCTGTTTTTGGGGGAGATGTCTCATGATAAAAAAGCTATAGCCTGTTTCCAAAAAGGTTATAGCTTTTTTCTTGGAAAGCTATGGCTTGTAAACGGAAAACCTATAGCTTTTTGGAGGGCTTGGAACGTTTTTTAGGCCCCCAAATATAGAAAAGGACAATTTGACCGCAATATTTCCCCTACACTTTTTGGAAGCAATAGATTTATGAAAATATTGTATGTGTTTGATAAATAATAGTTTAGATGATTTTTCTAAACCTTTGCCTTTCTTTTCCGTATGGAGGCAGTGCATGCTAAGAGTCAGGCTGTTCAAATGGGGTGGAGGTGTGTGGAGGAGAATGTGTTTTTGTCCGGATTTGGTTTTTTCTTCGTCAGGTAGCTCGTTATTTACCGTTCGCTATTTACAAGGAGTATTGCGGTTGTCGTGTAAGAAAATGAGGCTTGTTTGAAAAAGTGTAGGGGAAATATTGCGGTCAAATTGTCCTTTTGTAGGGATGGTTATTTTCAATATATTGATATACAGTGTGCTGTCTGATGATAAGCTTGTCTTTATACTGTATACACCTTTCCAAGGCTTCTTAATGAAAAAGGGGAGCCGATGGGTTTAATAATGAACTTTGGCCCCCCTTTTTTGTATGGTAACGAGAAATATTCCGATTACATGATACCGCATTCGCGCAGTCTTTCCTGCCATTTCCAGGCCGAAGCCAATGTGTCGGCCAGTGTTTCTGTCGCTTTCCAGCCTAAAACTTTATTGGCACGTTCGGGATTGGCCCAAACCTTTTCGATGTCACCTTCGCGGCGTCCTACGATTTTGTGCGGGACTTTAACGCCTGTTGCAGCTTCGAATGTGTTGATCAGTTCCAATACGGAAACGCCGTTGCCGGTTCCGAGGTTGAAGATTTCCACATTATCCAGAGACTTGCCACCCAACATGCGGTCCATGGCAATCACGTGAGCCTTAGCCAAGTCGACAACATTGATGTAGTCGCGGATGCAGGAACCGTCAGGCGTGTCATAGTCGTCACCGAATACACTCAGCTCTTTGCGGATACCCATAGCAGTCTGTGTCAGATACGGGATCAGGTTCTGAGGAACGCCGTTAGGCAATTCGCCGATCTCTGCTGTCGGATGTGCTCCGATCGGGTTGAAGTAACGCAGGATGATGCTCTTGAAAGGAGCGCCGGCATGGATCGTGTCGCGGATGATCTCTTCGTTGATCTGTTTTGTATTTCCGTATGGAGAAGTAGCCGGTTTGATCGGAGCGTTCTCGGTTACAGGCAGATTCTCAGGGTCAGGCTGCCCGTAAACGGTACAGGAAGAAGAGAATACAATGCCTTCGATATTGAATTCCGGCATCAGTTCCAACAGGTTCACCAGTGTCACTACGTTGTTGCGGTAGTATTTCAACGGCTGCTGTACGGATTCGCCTACTGCTTTGCTGGCGGCAAACAGGATAATCCCTTTGATTCCCGGATGAGCTTTCAGTGCTTCGCGGGTTCCTTCCTTATCTTTCAAGTCCAGCTTGATGAATTCAGGACGGATGCCTGTGATGCGTTCGATACCGTCCAATACTTCTATATTGGAGTTAGACAGGTCATCGATGATGACAACTTCATAACCTGCGTTCTGCAGTTCTACTGTGGTGTGTGATCCGATGTAACCAGTTCCACCTGCTACTAAAATCTTCTGTTTCATGAGGAGAGAAAATTTATGATTTATGATTTATGAAAGGATTTATGATTTATGATTTATAGCGGCAAGCGGTATTACCTGTTATTATCAAGCAGTATTACCTGTTATTATAAATCATAAATCATAAATCTTTAAACGATCCCCGAGAATCCCATAAACGCCATAGCCAGTAGACCAGCTGTGATTAGGGCGATCGGGGTTCCTTTCATGCCATCGGGGACATTTGTCATTGCTAATTGTTCTCTGACACCTGCAAAGATAATCAAAGCTAATGCAAATCCAATAGCAATAGAGAATGCATATACTACAGATTCTAATAAATTATACTGTTTCTGGATGACCTGGATGGCGACACCCAACACACAACAGTTTGTCGTGATCAGCGGAAGAAACACTCCCAATGCCTGATAGAGGGCAGGAGAAACTTTCTTCAGGATGATTTCCACCATTTGGACCAGAGCTGCGATAATCAGGATGAAGCTGATGGTCTGCATAAAGCCCAGGCCGAATACATCCAGCACATATTTTTGTACGAGGAAAGTCACGAGTGTCGCAATGGTAAGCACAAATGCAACGGCTGCTCCCATGCCTATTGCTGTATCCACTTTCTTGGATACGCCGAGGAACGGACATATACCCAAGAATTGGGACAACACAACGTTGTTGACGAATACAGCGGCGATAAATATCAATATATATTCCATATCTTACCTTGTTTTATGCTTTACGCAGTTTATTAACAATAGCTATCAGGAATCCCAGTGCGATGAATGCACCCGGAGCCAACACGAAAATCAGCGAGCCGAACTGTTCCGGCATGATTGTCAGGTTGAACAGTTTACCCGTCCCCAACAATTCGCGGATAGCTCCTAACAGTGTCAAGGCAATCGTAAAGCCGAGACCGATACCGATTCCGTCGAAAGCCGAGGCCACGACTCCGTTCTTGGCGGCAAAAGCTTCGGCGCGTCCCAACACGATACAGTTGACGACGATCAACGGGATGAACAATCCCAAACTTGCGTATAAGGCAGGAATAAATGCTTCCATGCACATTTGCACAACCGTTACGAAGGTGGCGATTACGACAATGTACCCGGGAATACGGACCATATCCGGGATTACATTTTTCAATGCTGATATGACCATGTTGGAACAGATCAACACGAACATGGTTGCAAGTCCCATACTCATACCATTCATCGCTGAAGAGGTCGTTCCCAATGTCGGACACATACCTAACAGCAATACGAATGTCGGGTTCTCTGTGATGATTCCGTTCATCAATATTTTCAGATTACTCATTGTCGTTTCCTCCCTCTTTAGTTGTGTTATCGGATGATGTGGTTGCTCCGGTCAATCCGTCGGCACCGGAAAAAGCACTGTAGGCGCGGTTCACAGCGTTCAGGAATGCACGGCTGGTAATGGTCGAAGCTGTTATGGCATCGACATCTCCACCGTCTTTGGTTACTTTCAGTTCGCCATCAGACAAATTGCGTCCCAAAACGCTCTGGCGATTTTTGTCCGTACGGAACCATTCTTGCATTTTAGCCCCTAATCCGGGTGTTTCGGCATGTTGCAAGACTGAATAGTTCAGCAGTTTGCCTTCGGTGTCAAAACCGACAATCACGCGGATCTCACCGCCGAACCCTTTCATTGTGTTGCTCTCCACTGCGGCACCGACGAATTTGCCGTCTTGTTTTGCCGGGTAGATTTTCAGCGAGTCGCCATCGGCTGTAACTGCCATATAGGCTTCTTCTGTCGGTTTGTTGTCGAATGCCGGAGTGACCGCTTTGATCGCTGCTTCCAGCGCTGCTGCTTTGGTGGCGGCAATCGGACCGGTGGTGTACATATTCACACCTGCTAATATTGCTCCGGCCACTACACAGATGATCGTGAGTGAAAGGAACATATTGGGTAATGTTGATTTTAGTTTTGCCATGCTTATTTCCCTCCGAAATGTTTAGGTTTCATATAACTGTTGATGAGCGGAGTAACTCCATTCATGATGAAGATGGCAAATGACATACCTTCGGGATAAGAACCGAACAGACGGATAACCGTTGTCAGGATACCAATGCCGACACCGTAGACAATCATACCGCTCTTGCTCATCGGCGAAGTCACATAGTCGGTCGCCATGAAGATAGCTCCCAACATCAGACCTCCGGACAACAGATGGACGAACGGGCTTGCGTATTGAACCGGATTCACCAGGTGCATGATACCTGTAAAGACAAATACCGTGACGAAGATGGATACCGGAACGTGCCAGGTGATGATCTTCTTCCATAACATATAGAACATACCTAACAGCAGTGCCAGTGCGCTGACTTCACCAAGGCTACCGCCCATGTTACCGATCAGCATGTCGCTGAGTGTAGGCATTTTGTCGAGTGCACCCTCGTTCATCAGAGAGAGGACGGTTGCCCCTGTTGTTGCATCGGCATAAGATGTCAACTGTCCGACAACGGGCCAGGTGGTCATCTGTGCCGGGAAAGAGATCAGCAGGAAGATACGTCCTGTCAGTGCCGGGTTGAAAATATTGTTGCCCAGGCCACCGAACGACATCTTACCGATACCGATGGCTGCCAGCGCACCGATGGCGATGATCCAGATCGGCAGGTTTGACGGCAGGTTGAATGCCAGCAAAACACCAGTCAGGATGGCCGAACCGTCGTAAATGGTCGGTTCCTTTTTCATCAGGAACTTCTGAATCAGATATTCGAACAGGACACAGAAGAAAACCGAGGCTACGGTTACGATCAGCGCACCCAGTCCGAAAAAGTAGAGTGATACCAGGAAAGCCGGAACAAGGGCAATCAGTACACCGTACATATTTTTGCTTATGCTGTCGCCGCCATGAATGTGGGGCGAGGGAGACACGTATAATTTGTTTTCCATATTGCTCTTGTTTTATGACTTTCTTGCACGAATAATACCCATAACTTTGCCTTTGCCCAACCGGATCTGATCCAACAGCGGGCGGTTGGCTGGACAAGTATAGCTACAGGAACCGCATTCTATACAGTCCTGAATATAGTTGGCCTCGGCTTTTTCCCAGTCTTTGTAGACGGTGAACTTCATGAGGAAGGCTGGGTTCAATCCCATCGGGCAGACGTTCACGCACTTGGCGCAACGGATACAGTCCTGCATCGGTTTGCGGACAGATTCTTCCTTGGTCAGGAGCAATACGCCGGAACTGCCTTTGGTTACCGGAACTTCGGCGCTTACCAACGCTTTGCCCATCATCGGACCGCCACCGATAATCTTACCCGTGTTTTCGGGAATACCACCGGCTGCTTCGATCAGCGTGTTGATAGGCGTACCCATACGGACCAGGAAGTTCGACGGATTGGCAACGGCTTTTCCTGTTACGGTCACGACGCGCTCAAACAGAGGTTTGTTCTTCTGGACGGCTTCGTAGACGGCGTAGGCGGTTCCTACGTTCTGCACGACGGCTCCGGCCGAGATAGGCAGGGCGCCGCTCTTTACCTGGCGACGGATCACGGCGTCGATCAGCTGCTTTTCACCTCCTTGCGGATATTGCACTTTCAGCGGCATGATCTCGATTCCGGGATAAGCGGCTGCCAGCTTCGTCAGGTGGGCGATTGCATCGGGTTTATTGTTTTCGATGCCGATAACGGCTTTGTTTACATTTACGGCTTTCATCAGCAATGTGACGCCCACCAATATCTGTTCGCCTTTTTCCATCATCAGGGAATGGTCGGAGGTCAAATAAGGTTCACATTCTACGGCATTGATGATGATGATTTCTGCCTTGCTTCCGGGAGGCGGCATCAGTTTCACCTGTGTCGGGAAGGTGGCTCCCCCCAGACCTACGATACCGGCTGCTGCAATCTTGTCGACGATCTCTTTGGATGACAACGTACAATCTTTTACCAATGCATCGCTGCGGTCGATCGTTTCTTCCCATTCGTCTCCTTCCACATCGATGTAGATGGCGGGACGCTTGTAGCCGCTTGAGTCGAGGGCGTTATCTATTTTGTTTACTTTACCGGATACTGACGAGTGGATATTGGCGGAAACGAAACCACCTGCCTTGGCGACAAGTGTTCCGACTTTAACCAGATCACCCTTCTTGACCACTGCCTGGGCCGGAGCCCCGATGTGCTGACTGAGCGGTATGATTACCTGCTTAGGAGCAGCTAAAGCGGTAATTTTCTTACCGGCAGACAATTTATTTTCGGGCGGATGTATACCTCCGATTCGAAATGTCCTTAGCATACTATTAGATTTTATTTTTGAATTGTTTCTTCTTTTGTTTCAATTTTAGGAGTTTCTGCATTTGGCGTAGCGTTTGCTGTTGGAGCTTCTGCCTTCGGAGACTCTTTCTTCGGGACTTCAGTCTTTGGCGCATCAGCCTTCGGTGCAGCCGGTTTCGGAGCTGTTGCCGGTTTTATTTTGTCGGCGTCCACAGCCGGAGCTGCCTCTTTACGTGGCGGGAAGTTCAATTCGTGGATGGCGCCGGTCGGACATACGGCTACGCACTTGCGGCATAAGCGACATTTTGTGTAATCGATGTAGGCCACGTTGTTTTCTACTGTAATTGCTTCGAACGGGCATTCCTTTGCACATTTGCCACAGCCGATACAAGCGTTGGCGCATGCTTTCTTGGCTACTCCGCCTTTGTCTTTGTTTACGCAGCTGACGAAGACGCGGCGTGATTTGGGGCCCTTCTTACGCAGTTCGATGATGTTTTTCGGGCAAGCTTTTACGCAAGCTCCGCATGAAGTACATTTGTCTTCGTCCACTTCCGGAAGCCCGGTCTCAAGGTTGATGTGGATGGCGTCGAAGTTACATGCAGCCACACAGTCGCCATAACCTAAGCAACCGAATGAACAGCCGGTCTCTCCGCCGTACAAGGTGGAAGCAATCGCACAACTCTGCACACCGTCGTATTGGTTGGTACGCGGACGGGCGGCA
>ULUX01008890.1_pt1 | contig 12620 bp, 9 predicted proteins | sample 1958961 | NCBI WGS metagenome assembly ULUX01 (sample SAMEA4835773, study PRJEB28245) | human gut metagenome | biome: gut microbiome; material: fecal sample | place: Denmark | collected 2008 | reverse complement strand
ACATGGGCGGCGAGCCGCAGGCGTTGTATGAGAAAGCCATCGCTCTCTCGTTCGAGGAGCGCGGGGCTACGGGAGCCGATAAATATGTGAAGGATGCAGAAAAGAAGCCGGTGAAGTACGTAGACCCGATGGGCGCTTATAGTGCGGATGCAGTGAGCGAGATTACGATTGCTTGGGAACAGGGGGCTGGAAAGGAAATCTTCGAGAGGAATCTGGAACGCATCATCACGCAGAAATGGATTGCCATCTTCCCGTTAGGTCTGGAAGCATGGGCGGAACATCGTCGTACCGGTTATCCGAGATTGCTTCCTGCCGTAGAGAACAAAGATCCTAATAACAGTGTGGATATCGCTATCGGTCCCCGCCGCCTGCCTTATCCGGCAGACGAATACAACTCCAACGCTGCCAATATAGCCAAAGCCGTACAGATGTTGGGTGGTGCCGACGCTGCGGGCACTCCTCTTTGGTGGGACGCGAAAGACCATTCGGTTGAGAATAACTAATAGCTCTTTACAAGAACCTTTTTTAATCCATAAGATTATGAAATATAAATCAATATTCAATGTATGTCTGCTGACCGCTTTCCTGTTGACTGCGACCACTTCCTGTGACGATTGGACGGAAATGGAGATTCATGAGACGGATGTCAACGGAGCAAAGGAGCAGAACCCGGAACAATATTCTGTTTATACGCAGAACATTCGGGCTTATAAAGCAACGAAGCATGCTGTGGTTTATGCCCGGCTTAACAATGCTCCGGACAAGGCTACCAGTGAAAAGTTTTTTCTCCGTTCCTTGCCGGACAGTATTGATATCGTATCCATGCGCAATGCCGACCGCCTGACTGATTTTGACCGGGAAGACATGGCGATGGTACGTGCCGATTACGGAACGAGAGTGCTTTATTATGTGGATTGTACGCCGGGAGACAAACAGAATGCCGCTATCGCCTCTGCCGCCGAAGCCGTACGGGCGGGAACGTTTGACGGCATTACGCTTGCCTCTTCCGTTCCGGTAGATGCGGCAACGTTGCAATCGCTGGCTGATGCATTGGGACAGACACCGTGCTTACTTATTTTTGAGGGAACTCCTTCCCTGTTGCCGGAAGCGCAACGCGGTCTTTTCAATTATTTCGTACTGGATATTTCGGCTGCTTCCGACGAATATGACATAGAGACGGAAGTCCGTCTGGCTACCGGTTACGGTAATACTGCCGCCGGACATCTGTTGCTGGCTGTAACTCCCGAAGGTACATTGACCGATTATAACGGAGTGACACGTTCTGCCATTGCCGGAGCCGCTTACAGTGCTCTCAACATGGAGACACCGTTGGGAGGCATTGCCATTTACAATATCTCGGACGATTATTACGATGCTGATATTATTTATAAACAGACTCGCGGAGGCATTCAATTTTTGAATCCCGCTTCGGTTCATTAAACTAAGTAAGCTATGAGAATACATAAACTTTATCAGTGCCTCGCAGCCGCAACCCTCTTGTTTTTGCCGGTTGCCTGCGACAATACGGATTACAGCGAAAAATCACCGTTTGACAATTCGGCATACCTGAATGTGGCTGCTACTAAAAATGCGGAAACTTTCACGTTTAACCGGAAAGTGACAAGCCAGACGAAAACGTTTACAGTGAAATTGTCTTATCCTTCAGGGGATGATGTGAAGGTGAACTTAAAGGTAGACCCTTCATTGGTCGGTGCATATAACGCAAAGAACGACACGCATTATGAAATGCTGCCTGCCGAACATTATCAGTTGTCACAGGAGTCCGTAACAATTCCTGCCGGAAAGATAACATCCGACGAAGTCGGTATCAAATTCTTGAAACTCGACGAGCTGGAGATTGACGCTACTTACCTCTGTCCGCTTTCCATTAGTGGGGCCGAAGGAGTGGGAATAATGGACGGCTCACGTACCATGTATTATCTGGTGCGTCGCTCCAGTGCCATAACCACGGCAATAAACTTGAAGAATGTCTACGTCACCGTTCCGGGATTTGATAAGGGCAGTCCGACAGCTGATGTTGTGAATAACTTGAGTGCCGTGACGATGGAAGCGATTATACGGGTGAATAGCTTCCAACCGGAAATATCCTCTATTATGGGGATTGAAATGTATCTCCAGATGCGTATCGGTGATGCTAACTTTCCGAACCAGCAGTTGCAGGTGCAGACCACGTACGGGAAATTTCCCGATGCCAGTAAACAAAAGCTGTTGTTGGCGGGTGAGTGGTATCACGTTGCGTTGACATGGGATTTGGCTACTGCTACTATCGCTTATTATGTGAACGGGCAGTTGCAGAGTATCAGTACCAGTCATGGTAAAAGTGACCTGACTAGCATCAGTTTGGGTGATAAAGTGCCTGATGATGAATTTGGCAATGGTGGTGACCATAATTTCTACTTCGGTCGTTCTTATACAGAGTCACACGACTTGAGTCGTCAGTTTAACGGTGAAATCTGTGAAGCCCGTATCTGGAGCATAGCCCGTACACAAGAGCAGATTTGTCAGAATATGTATGATATTCCTAACCCGACCGAAGAACCTACTTTGTGTGCCTATTGGAAGTTCGATGAGGGAACAGGGCTGGAAGTGGAAGACCGGACTGGACATGGGAACAATGCGAAAGTGGTTCCTTATTGGAAAGCAAGCGACCACGTGGAAGCTTATAGTAAAACAGATGCCGAATTATGGCCTAGCGGAATAGAGGTTCCGAAGATTAACAATGAACAATAAGCTAAAAAGGAGATAAGTGATGAAAAAGATAATACAATATATGTGTGCTGTAGCGGGGTTGCTGTTAATGCTCTTGTCTTGTCAGGACGATGCTATGATAATCAATCCCGATGTTACACATGGACAGTCAACTGAAGGTGTAGAAACTGCCAATGGTAAGGGTACTTTGAATAGTACGCTTTGCCCGGAGAGTAAGATTGTATTGCTCAGTATCGGAGATCCAACTTTGGAAGGACGTGATGAAACTGATTTAGGAAGGAAAGATGAACTTTGCCTTATCCTTCCAAAGCCACTTGAAAAGGATATTACTTTGAAGATTGCTATGGAGGATGCTTATGCAAATAATGAAACGATGAAAAATGGTGGCAGTTATACAAGCTTTGTAGTAGAGGCATTCCGTAAAGAGTATAAAATAAAGACTCAAGGTTCTGATTTTAATATTCCAGGGAACAACGGATTAGGAAATACCTTATCGCTAAACGGAGGTAAAGAAGCCATTGTAACTATACGGGCAGGAGAACGGAAGTCAGAGAAGGTCGAATTGCTTTTTGAAAGAGAATATTTAAATAGCTACTATACTTATCTTTTCCCGATTCAGGCTGTTGAGGTGGAAACAGGAGAACTTATTGATCAGATATATTACATTATTAGTCCTGTTGAAGATAAAAAGGAGATAGGAGAAAAGCCGGGCACTATAATAGCTTACATAGACACGGAAGTCATGAATCCTTTGATTGCAGGTCAGCTTTCGCTTAGTGTCGATTTTTTTGATATGAGTGAAGGATTTGAGGAAACGAACATTTATAAAGGTCCCTTATTGGATATTTTGAATGTACGTACGGCTTTCTTGAAAGAAGTGCAAGGACGCGCGACACTGACCTATACGACTGATATGGAATATGTACTGAAAAAACATATCCGCTATCTACGTCCTATGCAAGAGAATGGGTTGAAAGTCTGTCTTGCCATCATGGGTGGCGGAACCGGATTGGGATTCGCAAATTTGACAGATGCGCAAATCAGTGACTTTACAGCACAGGTTCAAACCGCTGTCAGTCTTTACGATTTAGATGGTATTAACCTTTGGGACAAAGGAGCAGGTTACGGTAAAGAGGGAATGGCGCCCATCAATGACACTTCATATGCTAAATTGATAAAAGCATTGAAAAATGCGATGCCGGATAAATTGCTTACGTTGGTTGATACCCGTGAAACTACCGAAGCACTTTGTGATGAGCAAGCGGGCATCAGTGTAGGTAACTATCTGGATTACGCTTGGAGTTCGTTAGAGGACTTTTTAGCGCCTTACGAAACAGATGCTACCATACGTCCTTTAGCTGGAATTCCGGAAAAGAAATATGGGACTATATTTCTCAGGGATATAGCCGCTATGTCTCAAGAGGAACAGATGAATTTGAGGGAAAATACCATAATAGGCGAATATATGAACATGATGCGGTTTACTCCACTTAGTGGAACAGATGTGGTGGTGGGAGCAGATATCCCTTATATGGATTATGGAAAAGAGGGAGTATGGAATGATCCTTGGGCGACATGGATTTCATGTAAATCCCCTGCACCGGAGGATTTTTCGAGTTCCACAATGGCGCAGATAGAAGTACCATACTCGGTAAGAGATTATTATATGTTTCAGAAAGATTGGTAAACTGATACATGGATTGAAGATAAAGACAAGGTTGTATTATTGTAATTCTATCTTGCATATGGAAAATAATGTAGCCTTGTAGTCGGTGATGAAGTATTATACTTTCTGAAAAGAATTGAGAAATTAGTACAGATGCTCTTTGCTTTTTTATAAGATTTGGCTTTAGGTATAATTGTATGTTTTCTAGCAGGATTAAAACTAGTAATCTTTTGTAGAAACAATTTACATTTAATTAAATATTATGTTATTATGAAGAATATATTGAAAATATGGTTAGTCGACAACACTGTAACCGTCGACAACAAAGACGATAAGATCGGTCAGCTCGAATCGTCCGGTAATCTTTCGTTGCAGGACATCCTCGATGAGATGCACAAGGAAGACACCGGGCTCCGTCCCGAAACCATCGAGCACGTCGTGAAGCTCTACAACCGTGTGGTAGGCGATCTTATCCTTAGCGGATATAGTGTCAACACCGGTCTTTATCACGCCGTAGCGCAACTCCGCGGTGTTATCGATGGCGGAAAATGGAATCCCGAAAAGAACTCCGTCTACGTCTCTTTCACTCAAGATAAAGAGCTGCGTGAAGCTATCGCCCAAACCTCTGTCAGCATTCTGGGCGAACGCCAAAGCGTGATGTACGTTGCCGGATTCTCGCCTGCCACCGCCATCGCCGGTCGTCCGTTCACGGTCAACGGCCGTATGCTGAAAATCGCAGGTACGGATTCTTCTGTCGGCATCAACATCACCGACAGCAAAGAACAAACCACGCCTGTCGATCTCAATATGCTGGCTGTCAACAATCCGTCACAACTCACATTCATCGTTCCTGCCGGGCTGGCGGATGGCGAATACACTCTCACCATCACGACGCAATATGCAGGCAGCACGCTCCTGAAAACGCCACGCACTGCTATCGCTACTTTCTACGTCGGTACGAAACCCGAAACAGGAGGCGGCTCCGGTGGTGAAGGCGGTGGAGGAGGAGAGGCTCCCGATCCTTCGGAATAAAATGTTCTTAGCCGGGGGTGAAACTTTGCCCCGGCTTATGCAGAGAGGCTGCACAGCTCTACGCACGCATCATGTATAGAGTTGTGCAGCCTTCGTGTATAGGGCTATACATGATAAGTGCATAACTTTGATCTTTTTCGCATAATCTTTTTTATAGTACTAATTTATTAGTACTTTTGTCTCTACCGAAAGAAAAGATCAACGATTATGGCAAGAATAACGATTCCATACGCAGTGGCCGACTTCGCAGAAATGCGTGAACGTGGCTTTTATTATGTCGATAAGACAAATTACATTCCGGGGCTTGAAGACTATAAAGCTCCTGTTTTTCTCCGTCCCCGCCGTTTCGGGAAAAGTCTGCTTATCTCCATGCTGGCTCACTACTACGACCGTACAAAGGCGAATCGTTTTGAAGAACTCTTCGGTGGCACCTGGATTGGCGAACATCCTACGAAAGAGCATAATCAATATATGGTGATTCGTTATGACTTCTCGGCTATGGTGATGGCGAATGATATGGAAGGACTGGCACAGAACTTTAATAAACTCAACTGTATACCAGTAAAGGTAACGTTAGAACACAACCGTGACCTGTTTGGGGATTTTCAGTTTACAACTAGGGGAAATGCTGCGCAGATGTTGGAGGAACTTTTGGGTTATGCCAGTTCACGTGGATTGCCTAAAGTATATATATTGATTGACGAATACGATAACTTCACCAACCAACTGCTTACTTCCTATAACGATCCGCTTTATGAAAAGGTAACCACCAGCGACAGTTTCCTTCGTACCTTTTTTAAAGTGATTAAAAAAGGCATAGGCGAAGGTACTATCCGTACCTGTTTCTGCACAGGTGTATTGCCTGTCACCATGGACGATTTGACTAGCGGTTATAACATTGCGGAAATTCTTACCTTGGAACCGCCTTTCCTCAATATGCTCGGTTTCACCTATGAAGAAACGAAGACATACCTGCGTTATGTACTTGATAAATATACTCCCGGTGCAAGCGAAGAACGTTTCGAGGAAATCTGGCAGCTGATTGTGAGCAACTATGACGGTTATCGTTTCAGCCCCGTCGGCGAACGTCTTTTTAACTCCACTATCCTAACTTATTTCCTTAAGAAATTTGCCGCTAATGCCGGAAGCATTCCGCCCGAACTGATCGATGAGAACCTGCGTACGGACATCAACTGGATTCGCCGCTTAACTCTTTCGCTTACTAATGCCAAAGAGATGCTCGATGCCCTGGTGATAGACGACGGACTGTCCTACAACGTCAGCGATTTATCCAGTAAGTTCAACAAGAAGAAGTTCTTCGAGAAAGAATTCTATCCCGTCAGCCTGTTCTACTTAGGTATGACTACCCTGAAGAGTGCATACCGCATGGTGCTCCCCAACATGACCATGCGCAGCATCTACATGGATTATTACAACCAACTGAACAAGATCGAAGGTAACGCCAGTCGCTACGTCCCGGTTTATGAACTTTATGATTCCAACCGTAGTTTTGAACCCCTTGTGCAGAACTATTTCGAGCAATATCTGGGACAATTCCCCGCACAGGTTTTCGATAAGATCAACGAGAACTTTATCCGTTGTTCTTTCTACGAGCTTGTCTCCCGCTATTTGAGCCATTGTTACACTTTTGCCATCGAACAGAATAACTCCGTCGGTCGTTCGGATTTTGAAATGACCGGCATCCCCGGCACGGATTATTACACGGACGACCGCGTGGTAGAATTCAAATACTATCGTTCCAAAGATGCCGACCGTATGCTTGCGCTCACCGAACCGCTGGCAGAACACGTAGAACAAGTAAAAGGTTATGCCGCAGATACAAAAAGGAAATTCCCCAATTACCATGTCCGTTCGTACGTGGTATATATCTGTGCCAATAAAGGATGGAAGTGTTGGGAGGTATAATCACTTTTTCCCGGCTTCATGCCGTCTGTGAGAAATATTCGTGTAACTTTGTAGGCTGATAGTATAAAAACAAGAAGGAAAAGAATGATAGTTTGCATAGCTGAAAAGCCATCTGTTGCACGTGATATAGCCGAAGTGCTCGGCGCTCATACCAGAAAAGAAGGATATATAGAAGGAAACGGATACCAGGTGACCTGGACGTTCGGACATCTTTGCACCCTGAAGGAGCCGCATGAATATACTCCTAATTGGAAGTCGTGGAGCTTAGGTAGCTTACCGATGATCCCTCCGCGTTTCGGTATCAAACTGATTGGGCATGATCCGGGCATTGAGAAACAATTTCATATCATAGAGCAATTGATGCAAAATGCAGATGAGATTATCAACTGCGGTGATGCCGGACAGGAAGGAGAATTGATTCAGCGTTGGGTGATGCAGAAAGCAGGCGCCCGTTGTCCGGTGAAGCGTTTGTGGATTTCGTCTTTGACGGAAGAAGCTATTCGTGACGGATTTGCAAAGCTAAAGGATCAGGCAGATTTTCAGTCACTGTATGAAGCGGGACTTTCGCGGGCTATCGGAGACTGGTTGCTTGGTATGAATGCCACTCGTCTTTATACAATAAAATACGGTCAGAATAAACAGGTACTTTCTATCGGTCGGGTGCAAACACCTACCTTAGCGTTGATTGTTAACCGACAGTTGGAGATAGCCAACTTCCAGCCTAAGCAATATTGGGAATTGAAAACGAACTACCGGGATACAACCTTTTCGGCTTTAATCCGCAAAAGTGATGAAGAAATCGCTGCGGAAGAAGAGAAAAACGGTGGGAAAAAGAAAATAATAGAGAATCCCGGTATTGATCCTATCGCTAACAGGGAAGAGGGCGAGGCGCTGGTAGAACGTATCAAAGACCTTCCGTTCGTAGTCACCAGTGTTAGTAAGAAAGACGGACGGGAGTTTGCTCCGCGTCTGTTCGACCTGACTTCGCTTCAGGTGGAATGTAACAAGAAATTCGCTTATTCTGCTGATGAGACATTAAAACTTATCCAGTCCCTTTACGAAAAGAAAGTAGCCACCTATCCGCGTGTCGATACAACTTTCCTGAGTGACGATATTTATCCGAAGTGCCCTGGTATTCTGAAAGGACTCCGTGATTATGAAGTACTGACAGCTCCGTTGAACGGTTCCACATTGCCGAAATCGAAGAAAGTATTTGATAATTCAAAGGTAACAGATCACCATGCCATTATCCCTACCGGAGTGTACGCTCAAAACCTGACGGACATGGAGCGTCGTGTCTACGATCTGATTGCCCGTCGTTTTATTGCCGTGTTCTATCCGGATTGTAAGATTTCTACTACTACTGTGATGGGAGAGGTGGATAAAATAGAATTCAAAGTAAGTGGGAAACAGATTCTCGAACCCGGATGGCGTGTTGTCTTTGCAAAAGATGTAAAAGAAACGGCCGAAGAAAAAGAGGAAGAAGACGAAAATGTACTTCCTGCTTTTGTGAAAGGGGAAAGCGGTCCTCATGTTCCCGATTTGAATGAGAAGTGGACGCAGCCGCCCAGACCTTACACGGAGGCAACTCTGCTTCGTGCAATGGAGACTGCCGGAAAGTTGGTTGATAACGACGAACTCCGCGACGCATTAAAAGAAAACGGTATCGGCCGTCCGTCTACCCGTGCCGCTATCATCGAAACGTTGTTCAAACGGAATTATATCCGTAAGGAAAGGAAGAACCTGATTGCTACCCCGACAGGAGTGGAACTGGTGCAGCTTATTCATGAAGAGCTTTTAAAATCTGCCGAACTGACGGGTATCTGGGAAAAGAAACTCCGCGAAATAGAGAAGAAAACGTATGATGCACGCCAGTTTCTTGAAGAACTGAAGCAGATGGTTTCGGAAATCGTAATGAGTGAGTTGTCGGATAATACTAACCGCCGTATTACCATTCAGGATGCGGCAGCCGCCCAAGCCGGAGAAAAAGTGAAGAAAGAACCGAAGAAGCGTGAACGGAAACCGGGTACTCCGAAAGAAAAGAAGCCGAAGGCTACGCCTGCGGCTACTTCTAATGCTGATTCTCTTGTCGGACAACCTTGTCCGCTTTGCGGCAAAGGAACAATCATAAAAGGCAAGACAGCCTACGGATGTTCGGAGTGGAAAAACGGATGTACTTACCGGAAGGCATTATGAAACTCAATCACCGCTTCTATTCCCTTACGGAAAATATCCAGTGAGAAATTTTCATTCGGCGAATGGATGGCGTCCGATTCGAGTCCGAATCCCATTAATACGGTCTTGACTCCTAATACTTGTTCGAAAGTGGATATGATAGGAATACTGCCGCCGCGGCGTACAGCCAACGGCTTTTTCCCGAAAGCAATCTCAAAGCCTTTCTCCGCCGCTTGATAGGCGGGAAGGGAGATGGGGCAGACATAACCCTGTCCTCCATGCATCGGAGTGACTTTCACCTGTACCGTGTCAGGAGCAATACTAAGAATATAATCCGCAAACATTTGAGAAATCTTATGGTGGTCCTGATGTGGAACCAACCGGCAGGAGACTTTGGCGTAAGCTTTTGAGGGAAGCACGGTTTTGGAACCTTCTCCTGTATACCCGCCCCATATACCGCATACGTCAAAAGACGGCCGGCAACTGTTACGTTCCAATGTACTGTATCCTTTTTCTCCGAATACTTCCTTCACACCGATCGCTTCTTTGTATTTCTTTTCATCAAAAGGAATACGGGCAATCATCTCCCGTTCGGCTTGTGGAACTTCTTCTACATCGTCATAGAATCCGGGAATGGTGATTCTTCCATCCGCATCGGTTATTTTACTGATAATCTTGCATAACACATTAATCGGATTGGCTACCGCACCTCCGAAATGTCCGGAATGTAAATCACGGTTTGGTCCCGTAACTTCTATTTCCCAATAAGCCAGGCCACGCAGACCTGTGGTTAACGAAGGGAGTTCCGCTCCTAGCATGCTAGTGTCCGAAACAAGAATCACATCGGATTTCAACAACTCTTTGTGCTCTTCGCAAAAAGCCTCCAAACTGGGAGAACCGATTTCCTCTTCTCCTTCAAAGATAAACTTCACGTTATTTTTCAGCAGTCCGTTCTTGAGGAGATATTGGAGGGCTTTCACCTGAATAAATGATTGTCCTTTGTCATCATCCGCACCACGTGCCCAAATGTGACCGTCACGTATTTCCGGCTCGAACGGTTGGCTTTTCCAAAGCTCCAACGGCTCGGCAGGCATCACGTCATAATGGGCGTAGACTAAAATAGTTTTTGCGCTCGGGTCTACTATCTTTTGGGCAAAGACAATCGGATTGCCTTTGGAGGGCATTACCAATGCTTCGTCCGCTCCGGCTTCCAATAATAGCTGTGCCCAGCGTTCGGCGCACGCCAGCATATCATCATGGTGTTCGGGCAGTGCACTGATACTTGGAATGCGGATGAGACTGAACAAATCCTCCATCATTCGGGACTCGTTCTCTGCTATATATTTCTGAATTTCGTTCATAAATTGAATTAAACATTAAAGCTGCGTGGTTTTATCCAGCAGGTAATAGTCAAGTATAGTCATCGCAGCCATTGCCTCTACAATGGGAACGGCGCGTGGCAGTACACAGGCGTCATGACGGCCGCGAGCTTTCAGCGTGGTGTCCACTCCGTCGATATTAACAGTCTCCTGCTCCATCAACAGCGTAGCGATCGGTTTGAATACCACACGGAAATAAATGTCCTGTCCGTTACTCAATCCTCCCTGAATACCTCCTGAATGGTTGGTATGTGTTTCAATCCGTCCGTTGTTGTTATAGAAAACGTCATTCTGTTCCGACCCCTTCATCTTCAGTCCCTTGAATCCTTCACCGTACTCAAATGCTTTGGCGGCGTTGATACTTAACATCGCATTTCCCAAAGCCGCATGGAGCTTACCGAAAACGGGTTGTCCCAAACCGATGGGGCAGCCTTTGATGACACAAGTCAGCGTACCGCCGATAGTATCGCCTTCTCCTTTTACTTTATATATAAGGTCTGCCATTTCTTTTGCCTTTTCCGGGTCCGGGCAGCGTACATCATTTGTCTCGATCAAGTCGAGATCATAGTCCGAGTAAGTGCCTTCCAGTTTGATAGCTCCTACCTGTGAGGTGTAAGCAGTGATACTGATACCTAACTGGCGGAGTGCCAGCTTGGCCAAAGCACCGGCTACGACGCGTGATACCGTTTCGCGTGCAGACGAACGTCCGCCGCCACGATGATCGCGGATACCATACTTCACTGTGTAAGTATAGTCGGCGTGTGAAGGGCGATATACATTTTTCAGATTGTTGTAGTCATTAGAATGTTGGTTTTCGTTCCAAACGATAAAACCGATGGGGCAACCGGTTGACTTACCTTCAAAAATACCGGAAAGAAACTCTACTTTATCAGCTTCTTTGCGTGCGGTGGTAAGGATGGATTGTCCCGGACGGCGCCGGTTCAGTTCCTGTTGTACGAATTCTTCGTCAATAGTGATTCCGGCGGGAAATCCGTCAATTACTCCTCCAATTCCTTTTCCATGAGACTCACCAAAACTTGTGAGCCGAAAGATGTTGCCAAATGAATTAAACATAGTCGTGGCTTTTTAAAATTACTGTATGCAAATATAACAAAGTTTTCGATAAGATTGTTGTGAACTCAAAATATCTTCAAAAAAGGTGGCATATTGAACCTTTTTTCTTCTTTTCAGTTGATAAATGATGATTAATAATAACTAAACCAATGACTGTATGAAAAAGAATCCATGAACGGGAAGATAATGACGTTCGGGGATATTGTAATAGACAAGTGTACCGTAAAGAAGGGAGAGGGGATTTCGACCTTTACAGGACAACAGCAACTTACATTTGCTGGAGAGGCGGCTGCCTTGGGAGCTTGCGATGTAACTGTGGTGAGTTATATTTTAGAATGCATACCCGAAGCCGATATTCAGATATATAGGGTACATCGAGAAAGTGATCGTATGGAAGTCATTCTTGAAGATATTGTTGAGTCCCCAAGTAAGGTCAGCGTATATGTTGAGATGTTTGAACGCTCTCCATCCGGCTCCTGCCTGAAGTCCCCACTGAAAACGTCTCAGATCGTCGGAGAAGTCATAAGTTGCAATTTTATCATCGGTAAATTCTACTTTAGGTCCTGTTGGATCGTCCTCACGCAGATATCCTTCGTATACGTGTCCTGAAAATTCCCTTGAAAGTATATAGGAAAAAT
>ULUX01080156.1_pt1 | contig 12627 bp, 10 predicted proteins | sample 1958961 | NCBI WGS metagenome assembly ULUX01 (sample SAMEA4835773, study PRJEB28245) | human gut metagenome | biome: gut microbiome; material: fecal sample | place: Denmark | collected 2008 | reverse complement strand
TGAAACTTATATGTGGGTAGCTCCTATTCCTAAAAAGCTTTTAAAACATAATCATTTTATTTTAAAAGAATGTAAAGATCAAAAAACACCCTATGTTGATTATTTGATTTATCGTAAAGGCTATGTTTTATCAAAAGAAGATCAAAATTTTATTAAATGTTTAAAAAAAGTAATTGAACAAGTAAAGTGAAAAAATGCACATATAATGTGAAAAAAATAACTTGATATATAAAAAAAGGCATATCTCTATGCCTTTTTAGTATCTAACCAAAAGAAAATGTAAGTGCTATCATTAGATGTAGGAAAAGAGGAGAATAAGTTATGCAAAGATTTACATTACCTAGAGATTTATATCATGGAAAAGGAGCATTAGAAGCTCTAAAAACTTTAGAAGGAAAAAAAGCAATTGTATGTGTTGGTGGAGGATCAATGAAACGTAATGGTTTCTTAGATCGTGCTGTTAGCTATTTACAAGAAGCTGGAATGGAAGTTAAATTATTTGAAGGTATTGAACCAGATCCATCAGTTGAAACTGTTATGAAAGGTGCAGCTGTTATGGAAGAATTTAATCCAGATTGGATCGTAGCTATGGGTGGAGGTTCACCAATTGATGCGGCTAAAGCAATGTGGATTAAATATGAATACCCTGATATCACATTTGAAGATATGTGCAAAGTATTTGGTATTCCAAAATTACGTAAAAAAGCTCATTTCTGTGCAATCCCATCTACAAGTGGTACAGCTACAGAAGTTACTGCTTTTTCAATTATTACAGACTATAATAAAGGAATTAAATATCCTATCGCTGACTTTGAAATTACCCCAGATGTTGCTATCGTTGATCCTGATTTAGCTGAAACAATGCCAGTTAAATTAGTTGCTCATACTGGTATGGATGCAATGACTCATGCTATTGAAGCTTATGTTTCTACTGCAAACTGTAACTATACAGATCCACTTGCAATTCATGCAATTGAATTAATTCAAGCTAATTTAGTAAAATCATATAATGGAGATATGGATGCAAGAGATACAATGCATGATGCTCAATGCTTAGCAGGTCAATCATTCTCTAACGCTTTATTAGGTATTGTTCACTCAATGGCTCATAAAACAGGAGCTGCTTTCGTTGATCAAGGTGGACATATTATCCATGGTGCTGCCAATGCAATGTATTTACCAAAAGTTATTGCATTCAATGCAAAAGATCCAACAGCTAAAAAACGTTATGGTGTCATTGCTGATTATATGCATTTAGGTGGAGCTAACGATGATGAAAAAGTTACTTTATTAATTAAATATTTAAGAGGAATGAATGATGAATTAAATATTCCTCATGGAATTAATAAATATGGTGCAGATGGTATGCCAGCTGAAACTGGATTTGTTCCAGAAGATATCTTCTTAGCACGTGTTGATGAAATCGCAGACAACGCTATTGCTGATGCATGTACTGGATCAAACCCACGTATTCCAAATCATGATGAAATGGTTGCTTTATTAAAAGCATGCTACTATGATACTGAAGTAGATTTCTAGTATAAATAGAAAAGGAGATTTAAAATCTCCTTTTTAAATACAAAAAACAGGTGTTTAAACATATATAAATAAAAATAGCTTTTCCTTAAATATATATAATAGAAGTAGATAAAGGGGGTAGCTATTATGAAATATGCAATACTTGATGGTAAATTAACACACATTTCTAAAGTGAAAAAAGGAACGATTGCCAGAGAATTTGGCTATAGTGATCAATTAGTAATAGCTGTAGGCGGCCGGGAAAGAAAATACTGGAAATATCTAGATGTTAAAAGAACACGTTTATATCAAGCAGCATAGGAATAACATTGTTTATTCCTTTTTTTGTTGTATAATAGACTTAATGGAAGGATGAGAGAATGAAGTATAAAACAGATATTAAAAGAATATGTCATCTTGCTTGGCCGGCAATTATTCAAGAAGCAATGAATACGATTGTCACTTATGTAGATACGGCTATGGTCGGTGCTATGGGAGCAACAGCTTCGGCTGCAGTTGGTTTAACAACATCAGTTACATGGCTTCTAGGAAGCATTTCAGTCGCTTTTGGGATTGGGGTCTTAGCGGTATGTGCTCAAGCTGATGGCGCAAAAAATCATAAAAAGGTACAGATGACAGGACAACAAGCCCTTTTTATTTCCTTGGTTGTAGGTTTATTAACGTCAATTATAAGTGTTATTATTGCACCATTTTTACCAGGTTGGTTAAATGGAGCAAAGGAAATAAGAAAAGATGCATCAATTTATTTCTTTATTGTTTCTTCACCTTTTATTTTTAGGACAATGATTATCGTTTTATCATCAACGCTTCGTGCAGTTAAAGATATGAAAACACCGATGATGATCAATGTTTATATGAATTTAATTAATATTGTTTTAAACTTTATTTTGATTTATCCTACAAGAAAGATGTTTGGCATAACAGTATATGGAGCGGGACTTTCAGTTTCAGGTGCGGCCATTGCTTCAGCAATTTCTTATGTTGTTGGAGGCGTTATGATTTTTAGACATTATTATAAAAATCAAATTTTTGATTTTAAACATACTGGTTTCCATTTTCATAAACCATTATGTTTAGAATGCTTAAAAATTGCGACACCTGTTGTTATGGAAAGAAGTGTGATTTGTTTAGGACATGTTACTTTTGCTTCATTGATTGCGAAACTAGGAGTTGTTCCTTTTGCAACACATACCATTGCCATTCAAGCTGAACAAGCTTTCTATGCACCGGGTTATGGTTTTCAATCGTCTGCAAGCACTCTTGTAGGAAATGCGGTAGGTGAAAAAGATGAAGCGAAAGTTAAACGTATGACTTATCTTACTTGTTGTATTACCTCAAGTATTATGTTGATGGCGGGAATTTTATTATTTGTATTTGCCGGTCATTTAATGTCTTTATTTACACCAGATCCACGCGTTATTGCTTTAGGAACAAGAGTTTTACGTATAGTTTCAGTAAGTGAACCTATTTATGGTATTTTAATTATTTTAGAAGGAACATTTAATGGGATGGGAGATACAAAAGCACCTTTTGTTTTTTCTTTAATGACAATGTGGGGGATTCGTATTTTTGGTTCCATGTTGATGATCAATGTATTTTCACTTGGACTTGAAAGTGTATGGATCATGATGGTTTTAGATAATGTATCAAGATGTTTATTACTTTCTACGCGTTTTCTATCAGGTAGATGGAAATATCGTGTTGATCAAAGATAGATAAGGAGGATAAAATGAAATATCAAAGATTTGAACAAACAATTATTGTAAGAATGGATAAGGGAGAAGATATTGTTGAACAAGTTAAAAACGTTGCTTTAAAAGAAAAGATTAAACTCGCCAGTATTTCAGCTCTTGGTGCCATTAATGAATTTACGGTAGGCGTTTTTAAAACAAAAGAAAAGAAATATTATGCCAATGAATTTAAAGGTGATTTTGAAATTGTTTCGCTTACGGGAACAATCAATACAATGAATGATGAATATTACAGTCATATGCATTTATCAGCGGGAAATGATCAAGGACAAGTATTCGGTGGACATTTAAATAAAGCTATTGTTTCTGCAACCTGTGAAATGGTTATTCAAATTATTAATGGAGAAGTAGATCGTTATTTTGATGAAGAAGTTGGTTTAAATTTATTGAAATTATAGGAGATAAAAAGATGGAATATTATAAATTACCACAAAGTGATTTGACAGTTTCTAAAATCGCTTTAGGATGTATGAGAATTAGTGGTAAAAGTGTAGAAGAAGTAGAAGCACTTGTAAAAACAGCATTAGATTTAGGAATTAATTTTTTTGATCATGCTGATATTTATGGTGGAGGAAAATCAGAAGAAGTATTTGGTGAAGTTTTAAAACGTCATCCAGAATATCGTGCAAAGATGATTCTTCAAACAAAATGTGGTATTGTACCAGGGAAAAGATATGATTTTTCTAAAGAACATATTCTTCAATGTGTCAATGATTCACTAAAAAGATTAAATACGGATCATGTAGAAATTTTATTGCTTCATCGCCCAGATGCTTTATGTGATCCTCAAGAAGTAGCAGAAGCTTTTGATGAACTTTATCAAGCAGGAAAAGTAAAATATTTTGGAGTTTCAAATCATACACCTTTACAAATTGAATTGTTGAAGAAATATTCAAAATATCCTTTAATTATTAATCAACTTCAATTATCGATTGTTCATTCAGTAATGATTGATTCGGGATTAAATATGAATATGAAAGAAGCTTTTGCTCAAGATAAAGATGGTGGTGTTTTAGATTATTGTCGTTTAAATGATATTACAATTCAACCATGGAGTTCAATTCAAGCTTCTTGGGCGGAAGGAACTTTTATTGATCATCCTGACTATCAAAAATTAAACGATGTTATGCAAGAACTTGCAAATAAATATCACGTAACAAAACCAACAATTGCGATTGCGTGGCTTTTAAGACATCCAGCTAAAATGCAACCAATTGTTGGAACAACATCACCTATTCATTTAAAAGAAATGAGTGAAGCTTGTAAAATACAACTTACACGTCAAGAATGGTATGATCTCTATCTTGCAAGTGATAAACCATTACCATAAGCCTTTAACGAGGCTTTTTTAATTGCTTTTTTCATGATAAAATAAAAGAAGAAATGAGATGGTAAATATGCAAAATATGAATTATTATTATGACTTTTCAGGACAAAAATTTGGTTATCCTCTAAGTTTAAGTATTAACCAATTTAATCGTTTAGCTTTTTCAAGACAATCAAGTTTAGAAATCTCTTATGTCTTAAAAGGCAGTTATGAAGTTATTACGGAAAGTATGTCAACACTTATTAAGAAACATGAACTTGTTTTAATTGCACCATATGATATTCATATGCTTAAAATGAATGAACCTGAAAGTATTATTTTAACGTTACATATTGATTTTTCATATTTACCTCATTATATGGTAGGAGATATTGATCAAAGTTTTAAATCTTGTGTTTGTCGTAAAAATCAAAATGAAAAGTTACTTCTACAAATTCAACAACAACTTGGTATTTTATTACTTCATTTTATTCAAAAGAAAGATAACGTTTATTTATTGAATAAAGTGATTTCTCACTTGATCTATATCATTAGTGAGAATAAAGAATATTCAATAGAACAACTTCCTTTAACATCTAAAAATCATGAAAATTATATGAAAGCTATTCTTTTCATTGATCAAAATTATCAAAAAGATATTCATTTAGAAGATATTGCTAAGAATTTATCTTTTAGTAATTCCTATGCTTCACGTTTATTTAAAAGATATACAGGCGTCAGTTTTGTAAAGTATTTATCAATGGTAAGAATACGTCACTCTTTAGAAGCGCTTCTTGCGGGAAAGGATTCAATTGATGAAATTGCTTTTCATTGCGGTATGACAAGTTCTAAAGCATATAGTCAAGCATTTAAAGAATTGTATGGAATTACTCCAAGTATCTATCGTAAACAATTTCAAAAGAATTTGAAGTATAATAAAGAACAACGTGAACAAAGGATGTCTTTGGATCAAAAACAAATTGAATTGATTCAACATCTTATAAATGAAAAGAGAATTTATCAAGATGAAAATCTTGAAATTACTAAAGAAAATGAGGAAATCCTTTATCATTATAAACAAATAGATCATGCTTCTTTAAAACAAGAAAAGAATGAATTAATGATAAAAATAAAAGAATAATTGCTGACAAGGGCGTTAATTTGTCCTTGTTTTTATTTTTGTAGGACAAAAAATAGGTATAACTATCATTATATGATAACGTTTTCATTTTATGCTTGTGATAAAATAAACATGAAGGAGAAAACGTTATGAATAATCAATATCAACATTTATTTACCCCTATTCAAATAGGAAATACAACAATAAAAAACCGTATCTTTATGCCTCCTTTATCAACAAATCTTGCTGATAAAGGATATGTCACAGATGCCTTAGTAAAACACTATGAAGCACGTGCTAAAGGAGGCGTTGGTTTGATTGTTACAGAAGTAACAACCGTAGAACCAACCTATACATATTTACCAGGAGATATGTCAATCTATGATGATTCTTATATCCCAGGATGGAAAAAATTAGTGGATGCTGTGCATCAATATGATACAAAAATCTTATCACAATTATTTCATCCAGCTTATATGGCTTTTCCAATACCAGGAACACCACAATTAATAGCTCCATCAAATGTAGGACCTTATTATGCTAAAAGTGCACCAAGAGAAGTTACAAAAGAAGAATTAAAAGTGCTTGTTAAACAATTTGGTGAAGCAGCGCTACGCTTTAAAAAAGCAGGTGGAGATGGTGTGGAAATTCAAGCTGCCCATGCCCATGGTTTACTTGGTGGTTTTTTAACACCACTTTATAATAAAAGAACCGATGAATATGGTGGAGATATTCATGGAAGATTACGTCTTACTTTAGAAGTTATTGAAGAAGTAAGAAAACAATGTGGTAGAGACTTTATCATTGATGTCCGTATTTCAGGAGATGAATACAGTGACGGTGGTTTAACACTTAATGATATGATCTATGTTTCTAAACAATTAGAAAAAGCAACCGTTGATTTTATCCACGTTTCAGGTGGAAATACCATTAAAAGAGGAAGCTCTATGCCTGCAAGTGGAACAGCACCAGCACCACATATGCATGCCAGTGAAGAAATCAAAAAACATGTTTCAATACCAGTTGCCACTGTTTCTCGTATTAATGAACCATGGGTGGCAGATGAATTGATTGCTAACGGTAAAACAGATATTTGTATGATTGGTCGTCCTAATTTATGTGATAGCGAATTCGCTAATAAAGCTAAAGAAGGGCGTATTGATGATATTCGTCCATGTATTGGTTGTGGAAGATGTCTTACAGGAATCATGTTTGGAAAACCAATCAGTTGTACAGTGAATCCAGCTGTAGAAAAAGAAGAAATTGAAGAAGCATCCGTTAAGAAAAAAGTTCTTGTTATTGGTGGTGGACCAGCAGGGATGGAAGCAGCTTATGTTGCTAAAAAAAGAGGACATGACGTTGTTTTATGCGAAAAAACAGATCGTTTAGGTGGACAATTACTCATTGCTTGTGTCCCTATTGGTAAACAAGAAATTACAAAAGTTGTAAAATATATGAAAAATCAATTAGAAGGTGTGGATATTCGTTACAATACAACGGTTACAAAAGAAATGATTGAAACAGAATTTAAAGATTATGAAATCATTACAACCGTTGGAGCAACACCAAAAGAAATAGAAGCTTATAAAGTATTTAAACAAACAATGACAGCGGATGATATTTTATCAGGTAAAAAATTCCCAGGTAGAAAAATTGTGATTATTGGTGGCGGTTCTGTTGGTTGTGAAACAGCTGATTATTTAGCACCATTAATTAATGATTTATTCTCTACAAATAGAGATATTACTTTAATTGAAATGACAAATGGTTTAATGACAGGTGAATCAGGAGCAACCAAGAGTTTACTTACAAGACGTATGATGGAAAAAGGGGTTAAGATTGAACTTAATTCTAAAATTACTTACGTTGATGAAACAACAATTAAATATGAAAAAAATAATCAAGAATATGTTTTAAATGATGTGGATACTTTAGTGTTTGCAGTGGGATATCAACCAATTTCTTCACCAATTGAAAATGCCCATTTAATTGGTGATTGTCAAAAGGTTGGAACACTTAAAGATGCCATCACTCAAGCATACCAAATAACAAAGGAGATATAATATGAAACTATTAGAACCGATTCAAGTTGGAAAAATGACATTAAAAAACAGAATTATGTTTCCACCTCTTACGACAGGATATGAAGAAAGAGATGGCTCTATTGGACAAAGAAGTTTAAGCTTTTATGAAAGACTGGCTAAAGGTGGTGTATCTTATGTTGTTATTGGAGATGTTGCTCCTGTTCGTACAGCTTCGCCAACACCAAAACTTTATAGTGATGAACAAATTCCAGCTTTTAAACAATTAGCGGATACCTTACATCAATATGATTGTAAAGTCGCTTTACAAATCTTCCATCCAGAATATGATGTTCCTGGTGTTGGAAAAATGATTATGGAAGCGGGAATGGCTCGTCAAAAAGCGGCACAGGCAAAAGAACAAGGAAACGAAGATGAAGCTTTAAAACAAACAGAACTTGCGCAAAAGCTTACAAAAGATGCGTATGCTAAACTTCATCATGATATGCAACACTTTGTAAGTGAAGCAAGTCATGAACAACTTAATCAAATCAAAGAAGGTATTGCAAGTTGTGCTCATAAAGCGATGCTTGCTGGAATTGATGCCATTGAAGTGCATGGAGATCGTCTTTTAGGATCACTTTGTTCAGAAATTTTAAATCATCGCGAAGATGAATATGGTGGATGTTTTGAAAATCGTATTCGTTATGCTTTAGAAGTTGTTCAAGCTATTAAAGAAGCAGCTCCTGAACTTACGATAGAATATAAATTACCAATTGTTACTAAAAATGAAGATGGTACTTTTAGAGGTAAAGGTGGTTTAAAGGAAGAAGAAGGAATTGCTTTTGCTAAAAAACTTGAAGAAGTAGGTGTCGACATGATTCAAGTAGCTCAAGCGAATCATACAGGAAATATGGGAGATACCATTCCACCTATGGGAGATGTTCCTTATAATTGGACATTACCTGTTGCTAGAAAAGTAAAAGACGCTGTTTCAATTCCAGTAGCGACAGTCGGAAGAGTTGTAAGTGTTGAGGCTGGAGAAAAAATCTTAAATGATGGCGATGCAGATATTATTGGTTATGGACGTTCTTTACTTACAGATCCTGATATTGCTTTAAAGGTACAAAGGGGAGAATGTATTCGTGAATGTTTAAACTGTAATAAAGGCTGCGTGGATGCAATTCAAAATAGAAAATATATTTCTTGTGTTTTAAATGCAGAAAATGGTAATGAAGCTACAATGTCGATTAAAAAGACAGCCACTCCTAAAAATGTTGTTGTAATTGGTGGAGGAATTGCTGGTTTAGAAGCAGCAAGAGTTGCAGCTATTAAAGGACATCATGTTACTTTATTTGAAAAAGAAAATAAATTAGGCGGACAAATCAATATCGCTGCTGTGCCACCACGCAAAAGTGAAATTTTAAGAAGTGTTGAATATTATGAAAAAATCTTACCTACATTAAATGTCGATATTCATTTAAATGAAGAAGTAAAAGATATTAATGATTATGATTATGCACTTCTAGCTATTGGAGCACATAACATGGAAATGCCTATTCCTCATAAAGAGAGCAACATTGTTTCAAGTTGGGATGTTTTAAATGGACAAGAAGTACAAGGTGCTTGTGTTGTTATCGGTGGTGGTCTTGTAGGTGCTGAAACAGCAGAATATCTTGCTAATAAAGGTCATCAAGTGACAATTGTGGAAATGATGGATAAAATTGCTGCAGGTGAATCAACAACTGTTTTACCATTAATGATGAAAGACTTTGAAAGTCATGGTGTCAAACAATATGTTAATACGAAAGTAGATCATATTGAAAATAATATTGTTTATACAGAAGATAAAGAAATTAAAGCAGATACAATTGTTAATGCTTTAGGTTCAAAGAAAAATATTTTTGTAGAAGAAAATATTCATATACCATTTGCTTATATTGGTGATTGTTCTGGTGAAAGAACAGCTGATATTGCTAGTGCCGTTAGAAGTGCATATCAAGCAGCAAATGCAATTGATTAAGGGACTTTGTTCCCTTTTTTTCTTTATAAGATAATTTGATAAAAATTGAAAGGAAAAATGTGGATGAACAAAGAGGGTTTAATCTAAAAGAAGTTTTACTTTTTATGAAAAATGCGACAAACAATATCTTTTTTTAAGATATAAAATGTAAATATGTTTTTGTCTTAGAAATTTATGATCTTGTCAATGTTGGAAAAGACTATCATTGGAAAAACTGATAAATAAATTCAAAAAAATAAGGAATTAGGGTAATTCTATTATGAAGATGATTTAAAAATTTTTAAAACAGGAAAAGGTAGTGAATATATTAGTAAATTCACTTTTGAAACAGGTGTAGTAAGTTTGAAGAGACTTCTTAATCACTCAATTTTAGAGAATTGGAGCTCCAAATTGATTAAAAAGTCTCTTGAGACTTATTTTTTATCTCAAGAACAAAATTGTATTTTAAAAAAACAATATGAAAACATGTCAACATTTGATTTCGTCAGTACGGAGAAAGTGTAAGGAACTTTAGAAAATGGCCCAAAAATCCGTAGAAAATGAAAAATGTTGCGGTAGCACCCTGTAAAAAGGCTTCTGAGCAATGGGTTATGTGTAGGGATTTTTTTAGGATTCTTACACGAACCTTGAAAACAGAACAGCCTGCTCGTAGTGATACCAGAATTGAACAGGCATTTAGCGTGTCTTTTCTGGAAATACGTCCCGGAAACATCAGAACCCGGTACAGGAACGGATATGGGGTGAGAACAGGAGCCAGTCTGTTGAAATTCTCAAAAGAGATGGAGAAAGAGATTGAGGAATACCGGAAACAGTTCACGCAGGAAGATACCATGGCTGGAAAGATTCAGGGATGGCTGGATGCCTACAAAGGAACTCATGTATGCTCGGTGCAGATCTGGAAAGAAGCATTTGACCATTTTGACCGGGAACCAAAGAAATTTGAAACCAATGAGATCTGTTCAATCATGGATACCCAGATCACAGGCTGGAAGAGAGCCGGGATTCACAGATTTGAAATGCAAGGTTATGTCAGACAGCGGAGCTGGATTCGGGAAGGAACAGAGGATGAGGATGTCAACGAACCGGATAAAGATGGATTTATGAAACTGACAAAGGCAGAGCAGCCGGAACTTCCATTTGACCTTCCCGACAGAGAGAAAGGCTGATTTTGGCACCGTAAGGCTGTCGATTTATCCGAAAATTCACCGCTTGTTGGCAATCTTGTTGACAGCCGAAACCCTTATATTTACGGGTGATTTTGATATTTTTACCAGTTGTCAACAAAGATATTCAAAAAACTTTAGGGATGTATTTGGAAGATAGAAAAAAACATCCATAAGAAGTTTGAAACTTCATGTTGACAATTACGTTGACAGTTTACAGATAAACTTCCGGCAGAGACAATACGAACCTCTCTCTGTTAGGCATATAACAGAAAGAAATTTGATGATTGTGGAAAAAATGATGAATACAGCGACACAGGGACACACTTTTACAAAGAAAATCGGACAGACGGTATATGTTGTCCGTTATCACTTTAATGAGGATGCAAAAGAAACCATGCAGGAGAAGATTAACCGGATGCTGGTGACAGAAGCGAGCAAGATGGAAGTGCGATGAAAATAGATAGATGCAGCTGTAGAAGAAGTGTGATATTATGTGAGTAACAAGTCGGTAGTTGTGGAGGTGTTGAATGAAAAGTGTATTAATGATTGGGCAGTCCAACATGGCTGGACGTGGATTCATAAACGAAGTACCGATGATTTGTAATGAGAGAATCCAGATGTTAAGAAATGGAAAATGGCAAATGATGACAGAACCAATTAACTACGATCGTCCTATATCAGGAGTAAGTCTTGCGGGTTCATTTGCTGCAATGTGGTGCATGGCAAACAAAGAAGAACAAATCGGCTTGATTCCATGTGCGGAAGGTGGTAGTTCCATTGATGACTGGTCTATAGAGAAAATATTATTTAAAAATGCAATTATTCAGGCAAAATTTGCAATGCAAAATAGTAATTTGATTGCTATTCTGTGGCATCAAGGAGAAAATGATAGCTATAATGGTAACTACAAAACGTATTATGAAAAATTACATACAATTTTTGAGGCTTTAAAAAATGAACTTAATTTAGACGATGTACCGTTTATTATTGGAGGACTTGGTGACTATTTAGGAAAGATAGGCTTTGGTTTTAATTGTACAGAGTATGACTTGGTGAATAAAGAATTATTACGATATGCCAATGATCATAATCATGTATATTTTGTAACTGCCCAGGGGTTGTCAGCAAATCCAGATGGCATACATTTAAATGCTGTCTCTCAAAGAAAATTTGGGGTTCGTTATTACTATGCCTACAAAAACAAAAAGAATGTGATAACACCTTTGAAAAACGAAGAAAAATTATTAGAGTCATGTATTAATATTCCATATACTCAGAATGAAATGAAATATTTAGCTATGATGGATTTGACAATGGGAAAATGTAGTTATGAAGAGTTCATAACAAAAATGAAAAATCTCTAACTTTCAATCTGACTAATGGAAATAAAATAAAGAAAAGAATTAGAATTTTACAAAGAAGTGTAATTGTATGAATAAAGCGATTGTTGTAATGAGGATTGCTATTCTTACTTCTTTGGAAAAAGATAAGTAATTGACTGGCAAATTCAAGTTTGGAGAATTGAGAAAATCGAAATTTGAAACGGAGGTATGTATTATGAATATAGGATTTTGGTCGTGTATAATTTTGGTAATACCATTTCTGATTATAGGTGTGTTATTTGCGATTTTTAAGGAAAAAGCAGCAAAATTTGTTTCAGGATTTAATTCATTTTCTAAAGAAGAACAGGCATTGTATGAT
>ULUX01016013.1_pt1 | contig 12640 bp, 10 predicted proteins | sample 1958961 | NCBI WGS metagenome assembly ULUX01 (sample SAMEA4835773, study PRJEB28245) | human gut metagenome | biome: gut microbiome; material: fecal sample | place: Denmark | collected 2008 | reverse complement strand
CGGTTCAGACGGCTCAAAGTCTGGACTGCCTTCACATCCCGCAGTTTCTTGTCCACGATCATGGTGTGGAGTAGCGGCTCATCAAAGCCGGTCTGGTACTTCTCTGCCACGATCAGCACATCGCCCTCGTCGTGGAAGACTTGCTTGGTCTGGGCCTCGCTGACGCGGTTCCCCTCCCGGTCCCGGTTCATGCCGCTTTCGGTGTACTCCGCGCCGTTCTCCTCGTCCGGGTCCTTGATGCTGCCGGAAAAGGCGATCAGAATCTCCACATCATCGTAGTGATTTGCCTCCAGATAGGCCTTGATCTCGTGGTAGTAGCGCACCGCCGCCAGACGGGAGGCCGTGACTACCATCATTTTACCCTTTCCGCCGATCTTATGCTTGGTGATGTCCCGGAAGGTTTCCACAATGATAGCGGCCTTCTGTTGCAGGTTGTGGGGGTGTAGCTCCTCAAAGCGCCGAATCGTCTTGATGGCCTTGATGGTGGGGACCTCCGGATTGTCCGGGGTGTTCTTGGCGATTTGGAAACAGGTCTTGTAGGTGGTGTAGTTCTCCAGCACATTCAGGATGAACCCTTCCTCAATGGCCTGCCGCATAGAGTAGACATGGAAGGGGTGGAAGGAGCCGTCCGCATACTCCTCTCCGAACATCTCCAGGGTCTTATTCTTCGGCGTAGCGGTGAAGGCAAAGAAACTCAGGTTCTTGTGCTTGCCGTGGGTGATCATCTCCCGCACCAGGTTGTCCTCTGCGTCCTCCAACGCGTCCTCGGCCTTCCCCTCCAGCTCCGCATACTCCTTGAGAGCATCGTGGGTATCCGCCAGGGCCATTTTCAGCTTCATAGCGCTCTGGCCGGTCTGGCTGCTGTGGGCCTCGTCCACGATGATGGCAAAAGCCTTGCCGGTGGTGTCGTCTACCTGCTCATAGATGACGGGGAATTTCTGCAGGGTGGTGACGATGATCCGCTTGCCGTCGTTGAGCGCATCCCGCAGGTCCTTAGAGGACTTCTTCTCGTCAATAGTCACCACAGAACCCAGGGTGTGGTCAAAGCCGGAAATAGTCTCCTGAAGTTGTGCATCCAGCACCGTGCGGTCTGTGACGATGACCACGGAGTTGAAGATGGGCCTGTTGTCATCGTCGTGGAGACTGGCCAGACGATAGGCTGTCCAGGCGATGGAGTTGGACTTCCCGGAACCGGCGCTGTGCTGCACCAGATAGTTTTTGCCGGGGCCGTTGGTCCTGACATCCTGGATCAACCGCCGCACCACATCCATCTGGTGATACCGGGGGAAGATGACCGATTTCTTGGTGCTCTCCCTCTGGGTGCCGTCTTTCTGAGGCACCTTCTCTTTCTTCACCTGGAGGTTGATGAATTTCTGGATGATGTCCAGAAGGCTGTCTTTCTGCAATACGTCCTTCCAGAGGTAGGAGGTCACATAGTCCCCATCCGGTGAAGGCGGATTCCCGGCTCCGCCGTCCCTGCCGGGACCGTTGCTGCCTTGGTTGAAGGGGAGGAAGTAGGTCTTGGCCCCGTCCAGTTTGGTGGTCATCACCGCCTCATAGAGATCCACGGCGAAAAATACCAGGACACGGTGGTTCAGCCGGAACGCTGGTTCCTTGGGGTCACGGTCAAACATCCACTGCCGCTTGGCATTGTCCACGCTCTGGCCGGTGAGCTGGTTCTTCAACTCGATGGCCACCACTGGGATGCCGTTCACCGCCAGCATCATGTCCACGCTGTTGTTGTTCTGCCCAGAGTAGTGCCACTGGCGGATACACTGGCAGATGTTCTGGCCATAGTGCTTGACGGCCACATCGTTTAGGGTGGACTCCGGCTTGAAATAGCACACCCGGAACTCGATCCCCCGATGCTTGAACCCGTGGCGCAGGACGCTGATCAGGCCGTCGTTCTCCACCGCGTTTTCAAAGGCCTTGTAGAACTTCTTCTCCGGGTCGGAGCTGCACTGCTTCTCGAACCGTTGCCACTGGATGGGCTGGGTGGTCCGGATAAAGCCCACCAGGGTGTCCAGGTCCAAGGCCATACCGGAGTCCATGGAGGCCCGGTAGCCCGCGTCGGAGGCCTTCTGCCAGCCGCCAGCGGGGGAGATCAGAAAGGACTCGATGTCCTGTTCAAATTGTTTTTCGTTATCGGGCATTTTACTTGCCTCCTTTAGTGCTTGCCATAGATGATGTCGAGATAGTCCAGCAAGTTATAGTATAAAAGGAACAATTGCACACAATCTTTACGGGCTACTTTTCGAGTCAACATGCCATGTCCGAGGAAATTTCGGTTAATTCCTTCGGGTTGAATTTTGAAATCTTTGCCATCCGCAAAAACTACCAAAAGGCAGTTGAAAATATTTTCATGTGAAAAAAGCATAAATGTCTTCTTATGTATGTCCTGCTCTTTTTCGATACGCTCAAATAACTTTTTAGCCGCCCCTTTTCCGACTTCTCGATACTTATCCTTTTTTCTGCGGTCTTCTTTCCGTTGCAGGCGTATCAAGCGAGCGTCAATCAGTGTGAAAAGAATCAGCGCACAAGATTTATACTGCCTATTTCTAAACGCAAACATTGCCTCATTGACATCGGACTTTTTCACATGAGGAATATCGAGTAGTGCGGTGAATAGCTTTTCCATATCGGTATTTTTACAATACAGCAAAGCCTTCTCATTAGCATTTTTCCGGTCTGACGGTAACCTGTCCAAAAATGTATCTGGGGCCGAAAGAGGTTGTGTCCAACCGTATTTCCCCCATGTTTCATGTGATATCCGAAGCTGCTCTTTTCTTTCTTCACTCAGGTCTGGGATATAAACGGTTTGTAAGATTTCAGATAGTCTATTACCAAATTGATAGGCCGCTTCAATGGACTGCCTTATTCTTTCAAACCATGTATCAGAATACTGTGAAAATACAGAAATCACATTGTGCATGTTTGTGTATGCTGTAGCAATTGACTCAGAAATTTTGTTCCATCGTTCCATTGCAATCCTGTTTGCCTCAAACACATCCAATGGTATGGGAGGGATTTGAGGAATTTGAATTTGGGGAATCTGGATTTTAGGGATTGAAACAGTCAATGTTTGCTTATGTGGAATATCACCAAATTCATCTTTTAATGCAGCCGCAAACCGATGGCAGATATCTGGGTCATCTTGGTGAGCCTCATAAAACTTTTTCAGAGTTTCGTCACTCCGTAAAAGTAGTTCGAAAATGCCCTTAAAAAAGTCATCGCCTTGCGCCAAGATACAATCAGCGGATGGCTTTTGATCTTCCGGAACATCGAGCCTTGTTCGGATGTATTCGGCCATGGATTGCCGACACTGATCCGGTTTATGATCGAGGGCATCAATTAAGGTAAAACAATCCTCCGCCGAGAGAAATACGGTAAATGGATACGGATTTCCATCAATTATGATATTTTCCTTCTCATATTCTATGTAAAAAGAGTCACTATCCATCAGCACACCCGCCTTTTCTATAATTTCAGGGCAATGAGATAATCTTCCTACGATCCTACGATTCCTCTGATATTTTGATCACAATTGCATCTCTCTTCAGCGCGTTCTCCTGCAAACTGCACAGGTATTGAACTGGCCGCGAGGAAGGGTATTCACCTTGATATCTCTGGGTGTCCAATAAGATCGTCCCCGGCACCACAAAGTCGCGGTAATGGACAAGAGCCTGAATGTCTTTCGCCGATTGGATCAAACAGAAGATTCGATGCATTTCCTCGCAGCGATCTTTCCGCTGGCTCTCACTTGTCCTATTGATTTCTCCGAGTTCGTTAATTCCACGGCAATTCTCTAATTTGCGATTACCGTGTTCACTCAGTAGATCGCTCAGGTATTTTCGAACAAATGCATGATAAGAAGGGTCGTTTTTGGACAGGATACACCTACTCCAGTTGTTGACGAAAGTATTCAGGAACACCAGAGACATCGCCTCACAGATGGTTTCCTCGATCCATGAGACCTTTTGCTCCTCGCGGTTGTTCAGACGGTGTATTACACAGTGGGTGAACTCATGCGAAGCCTGAAAAATGAATTGATTCCAACGAGTAAAGCAGTCCATACTCAGATAAATTGTGTCACAAGGAAACTCTGGATTGCGAGACAGTGGGCAGAACTGTGGACACCCGCGATTCGGATGCTTGATTACACGTAGCTCCGCAGGGCCAATCCCAAGGCCGAGACTTTCAAAGCACTTGTTGATGAAATCGAAAATGGAAACCGCTGCTTTGGTCTCCTGACTTGTAAGCGGTTGGTTGTCAGGGACACTGGTAGACAGTATTTTGATCATGAAGCCTTCCTTTTCTTTTGTATATATGGCTTGTGTCATCTGATCTGTTTTTATTGTAGTTGTACGTCCTGTTGCTCGGATTCGAATTTTGCTTTTGCATCTACCGCTCCGCGAATGAGCAAATAGAAAAATTCGAGGTAGTATATATATGCGTGAACACATTCCAGCAAAATGGGATTCAGTTTCTCAGGCAAAGTATGGCTGACCTGAAACTCCAGGGTATTGTCCTCACCCGCTGAAACGGATTGATAAAACGCCTTCCCGGAAAAATGGATATATCCAGAAGTATTGTCATAGACCGTGGAGAACTGGGGATCCAACTTGGTCAACTCTTTTTTCAGATACCAATCTTTCATCTGCTGGCCGTTCTTGTCCCTAAGCTTATCGATCTTTCCCCCATCCATTAAACTGTTGATAAACCCGTTCCGATCCTCTGCAATATAGAGCGCGTACAGCCTCATACAGTTGTCCAGTTGCAGTCTCAAAAGCGTAGCAGCGCAAGTCAGATTCCGCGCTTTGACCATGGCAATAAAGCCGTCTGTCAATTGCAGGTTTCTGTTCAGTAGCGCCGCAAACCCCAAATCAACCTGAAGGAGCGTATTCCCGATGATCCCCTTGGCAATAGGTATGGCCTCCTCGTTGATACGCTCCAACTCAGGAATCAGGGTTTCGATTTCTTTTTCATATTCCGTATTGTTCATTGCTGCACGCTTCTTTTCCCGGTCACAATCTCATAAATGAGGGATTTTTTGTAGGACTCCAGATCATCAAGGAGGGACTGCTTTTCCTTGATTAGAACATCAATCTGCGAACAAGATGAATCAAGGTATTTTGCAATTTGTTGTTCTTCTGTGCCTGAAGGAATAGCGACCATTATTTGTGAAAGCTCATTCTGATTGATTTTTGGCATCTTAACCCGATTTCCAGTAACAAGGGCTACCTGCTCATTGAAATAGGCAGATAGCATTAAGTATAGGATAAATCGTGAGCAATGATCAGTATCAATTGGATACATATCTGCACTGCACAGACCGTCAAAAGGTGCGATTATAACTTTATTAAGAGTGGGACGAATCTTTGAGTACAGTATTTGCCCTTTATAAAACAGGTGATTTCCACTAATAACGCCAGATTCCTCAACCGTTCCACAGTCGAGAAGAACGCCTGACCCCTTTTCAATATTTTCGGGTGAAATCTGCTTATAACTTTGATAATCTTTCGGATTTACAAGATTTGATTTCACAGTAGCTATTTTACCAAAGCGAGTAACAGTCCAGCTTTTGGGTATTTCATCGACACAAGGAATCCCGCTTTCCTTCATCTCCACATTCGGGTCCAGGCCCTTGGTGACGGCCTCGTAGATGATGGAAGCCTTCCACTGCTTATAGTCCTCGATGCTGGCCTTGGCTTGGGCGATGATTTCGTCGATCTTGGCGCACTGGGTGTCGAGGTAGGAGGCGATGGCGGTTTGCTCCGTTAGCGATGGTGCTACAATCTTGATGTTTTTGAAATCCTGAAACTTCAGAGTTTTTCGGATTCCGCTACCAATTCCGTGAAATACTTGTCGATAATCGTATGCTTTCAGCAAATACAGCACAAATCTGGGAACAATTCTATTTTCATCAGGTTGTACGGCCAGATAAGCAGAAGTAATAATTCCTCTTTCCTTTACAATAGCAACCCGCTGGGAAATAAAGTCGTAATTTAAGTTAAGCCCATTGATCATAATTGTGTTTGGTGAGACAACACGATATGCACTGAGGGTTTCTTCTACACTTTCATCTATTTCCCCTGAAATCTTTTTGTCTACAATTTCTCCATATCTAAACGAAAATGGATTACTATATTGATTATTGGTGTTTTTCTCTTTAACCTCGTTAAAAACCCCACCAGCAGGAAAAACATCCCAAACCTCAGGAATATCTCCAACCCATTCAATACCGCTGTCCTTCATCTCCATATAGCCCTTGGCTGGGGTCATCTCACTCACCGTCCTTCCCAAACAGGTCGTGGAGTTTCTGCATCAGGGCGTGCTCATGCTCCTCGATACGCTGGGCGATTTGGTCGGCAGGCTCGATCTCCTTGTACTCATAGAAGGTGCGGGTGAAGGGGATCTCGTAGCCCACCTTGGTCTTGCTCTTGTCGATCCAGGCATCCGGGTTATAAGGCAGGACTTCACGGGCGAAGTAAACGTCGGTATCCTCGTCCAGCGGCACATTCTCGGTGTCACGCTTTTTCGGGTCGGCAACGGGCTTGCCCTTCTTCAGTACCTTGTTTCCATCCCCGTCCAGCAGGGGGCTTTCCACAGTGATCTTATTGTAGCCCAGGGCCACGCTGTCCAGCACCCGGCTCTTGCAGATGATTTTCGATCCGGATTCCAAGTCCTGCTCATAGGTGTTGTCACGGTACTCGCCGTATGCTTTGACGATCAGGTCTCGGCAAACCTCGGTAATGTCCACCCGCTTGTTGCCGATGGACTTCCGGCGGGGCTCATAGCACTTGCTGGCATCAATGAGCTGGACTTTCCCGATGTGCTCCGAGGGCTTGTCCTTGGTGATGATCCAGATGTAGGTGGCGATGCCGGTGTTGTAGAAGCTGTCGTTGGGGAGCTGCACAATGGCATCCAGCCAGTCGTTCTCGATCAGGTAGCGGCGGATCTCCGACTGACCGGAACCAGCGTCCCCGGTAAACAGGGAGGAGCCGTTCTGGATGATAGCCATGCGACCCTCCGGTTTCAGTTTGGACAGGCCATTGAGCAGGAACAGCATCTGCCCGTCGCTCTTGCTGGGAAGGCCGGGAGCAAAGCGCCCGGCGGCCCCCTTCTTATGCTCTGCTTCCACCGCAGCGGCCTCCCGCTTCCAGTCAATGCCGAAGGGGGGATTGGAGATGCAATAGTCAAACTGGTAACCGTCGAACTTATCGTCGTCCAGGGTGTCGCCGAACTGCATGTTGTCGGGATCGCCCCCACGGATCAGCATGTCGGCCTTGGCGATACCAAAGGTGAAGGGGTTCAGCTCCTGGCCAAAACAGGTGACATCCGCATCGGCATCCAACTGCTTCAGCCGCTCCTCCATGCAGGTAAGCATCTGGCTGGTGCCCATGGTCATGTCGTAGACCGTCTTGGTAATGCCATCCCCGTTGAAGGCATTCTGGTCGCCGGTCACCAACAGATCGCACATCAGGTAAATGATGTCCCGGCTGGTGAAGTGCGCTCCGGCCTCCTCGTTGTAGGACTCGGAAAACCGCTGGACCAGGTTTTCAAAGATGTACCCCATATCCACGGCGCTGATCTTCTCCGGCCCCATATCCGCCTTGTCGGAGCAGAAGTCCACGATCACCTGATAGAGCAGGCCAGCCTCCTCCATGCGGTCGATCTGGGCACTGAAATTCATGCGGGAGAGGATGTCCTGCACATTGTCGGAAAAGCCATTGAGATAGGCCCGGAAATTGTCGTTGATGTTCTCCGGGTCTGCCCGCAGGGTTTCAAAGGTGAAAGGGCTGGTGTTGTAGAATTGGTATCCGGCGGCAGTCCGCAGGAACCCCTCCTTGACCGCCAGATGCTCGACCTTCTTGTATGTATCCAGCACCGCCTGGTGGGTGGGCAGCAGGCAGTCGTGGAATCGCTTGATGACCACCATCGGCAGGATCACCAGGCCGTATTCGTGGGGCTTGAATGCGCCAAAGAGGGTGTTCGCCACATTCCAAATGAGGGTGGCCTTCTCTTGTATGTTCCGGCCCACAGAGGCCAGCTGTTCATTCGCGGTCATATCAAAATCGCCCTTTCCGTTTTCTTTTCTGGGATATGACAAAATCTGCTATTAATAGCTTAACATATATCGATGGAAACCGCAACATGATTACACAAAAATCAGCGCACACGGTTTTACCATGTACGCTGATTTGAAAGTATGGCAAATCAAATATAGTTGTGACTGGATGCTTTATTGGCCCTGGCCCTCAGCAGAATCTAAGTCGTCTTTTTCGCATGGGGAGTGGATTTGTGACTTCCTATCTGCCAGGTCTCCAACATCCTCCACCACCCCGATTACCAGCTGCTGGAGAGTCTGGGCATTCTCCGCCGTCACCACCGGCCGGCCGGTCTCCTGCTCCAGCTCCCTCCGGGCGTTGCCGGCGATGCGGCCGCCCCGCCGGGCCACCTGGCGGTTCTCCTCCAGACCCTCGGGCTGCTCCGTCCGGGAGATGCTGGTGGTGGAGGCCTCGGCCAGCATATTCAGCACCAGCTCCAGGTCGCTCATGTTGTCCCGCAGGTTCTCCTTCTTCAGCCCCTTGAGCCGCTTGTACTGCCGGGTGGTCATGCCGGACCAGGCCCGGCTGATCTCGTCGGTGAGGATGGCGTACTCCCTGCCCTTTTCCACGCCCCGCTTCTGCCACTCCTCGGTGAGCTCGTTGCGGATGCGGATGGCCAGCAGCCGCTGGTGGACCCACTCCTCCGAATACCCCTTTTTCAGGTAGGTCTCCAGGGCACGGTCGATGGCCTGCTCCGGGTCGATGGTCTCCTCGATCCGCTCCCGGCCCACCTGGGCCAGCCACAGCTTGAAGGGCTCCGCCTTGGGGGAGGGAATGGACTGGATGATCCGTAGCAGCTGCTCGGTGTCGGCCACGTCGGTGAGCCGCTTCTTGCCGTCGGCGGCGGTCATTTTCAACTGCTTACAATTTGTAAGCAGTTGGTCCGCCCCCTCTTCCCTCAGGCGTTTTTTCAGCACCGCCCAATAGGTGCTGGCCCCCCGCGGCGTGGACTGATCGGTAAGCGCCCCCACCACGTCCACCACGGAGAAGTACCACTCCTCCTGCTCCGCGTCCCAGGCGGTGCGGATCTTCTGATCCTCAAAGAGCTGGATCTGATCGTTTTGCTTTTTATCGTCCATGGTATGTACCTCCCCGGCTGATCAGCCTCATTTTACCACATCCTGCACTGTAAAGCGAGACAGAAATGGGCCTTCTTTCCTGCCAATGTGGTCTGTTTTCCTCTGATTTTGTGCCTTTACGCCCCTCTCGAATATCTACGGTGGAGGGGATGCTTTTCGTCAGGATGTACGACTCCACCCGCCCCGTTTTGCCAGATCCAGCATTCCAACGCAGAATTTCTGCCACGGCTCCAATGTAGTCAGCGACGGGTCGCCCTCGCGGATACGCATAGTGCGCCGGATCTCCTTAGGGATGACCACGCGGCCCAGGTCGTCGATGCGGCGCACGATTCCGGTTGCTTTCATATTGATTCCTCCCGTGCTTTTCTTGGAAAACATGGTTAGTATCCGCAAAATTGGGATAGGTATGCAAAGTCACAATTGGTTTTCTTTCCCTGCATATCAAACTCCTGGCAATAACGGGGATTGCGGTTTTTGATAAAAATGGGTATACTCAATAGGTACACGTGCACGTACAGGAAAGGAGTGTATAATATGTCCTATATTGTGCTGACGAAGGAAAACTTTCATCAGGAGGTCATTCTGTCTGAACGGCCGGTTTTGGTGGACTTTTGGGCCAGCTGGTGCGGTCCCTGCCAGGCTTTGGCACCCACCATTGATGAGATCGCTGCTGAGCAGACGGCGGTGAAGGTTGGAAAGGTCAATGTGGATGAGCAGCCGGAGCTGGCCCGTCAGTTCCGGGTGATGAGTATTCCTACTTTGATGGTATTTAAAGATGGCGAGCTGGTCCGACGCGAAGTCGGGGGACGGTCAAAAGAAGAGATTTTGGCAATGCTGGATTGAGACTGAGCCGAAAGACAGAAAAATGATGAGAAGAGCTGCTGGGAGACGATCCTGGCAGCTCTTTTTTGAAAAAACAACGGGACCGGATATTTCCGGTCCCGTTGTCTGTATCGTCGTATCGTTTTTCAGTAAAGGCGTTTAGTGGAGAATGCCCTTGGCGCGCAGGTCCTTGACAGCGTTGACCAGGGTCTCGTTCTGATGGTGCAGGCCGATGGAAATACGGGCCATGGAGAAATCACCACGGATCATCACGCCGTAGGGCAGCAGGGCGAAATAGAGATCGCCGCAGGGGATACCGAAGTCGGCGTAAATGAAGTTGGCCTGGGAGTCACATACCTTGTAACCCATAGCCCGGAACTCCCGGGTGAGATACTCACGCTCGGTGGAGTTGTTTTCGATGGTCTTGCGGCGGAACTCCTCGTCCTCCAGAGCGGCGATGCCGCCCTCGATGGCGATGGTGCTGAGAGAACGGGCAGCCATTGCCTTGGAGAGGTAACGGATGATCTCGGGGCAGGCAAGAGCATATCCGAGACGGATAGCTGCCAGGCCATAGATCTTGGAGTAGGTCTGCACAACGATCATGTTGGGGTGATCAGCCAGGTGGGGGACCATGGTCATCTCCTGGCTGTTATCGGCAAAGTCGATGTAAGCCTCATCCACCACCACGATCACATCCTTGGGCAGCTGGTCGATCAGGGCCAGCAGATCCTTGCCGGACAGGGCGGTGCTGGTGGGATTGTTGGGGTTGCAGAGAAAGACCAGCTTGGTCTTTTCGTTGACGGCGTTGAGGATTCCCTCTACATTCAGCTTCATGGTGTCGGGGCAGCAGGGAATGTCCACGATGGTGCCGTTGTTCTTATAAACAATGTAGTAGTAGGGGGGATAGGCGGGGGAGGGGATGATGCACTCGTCGCCGGGCTTGATGAAAGCCTCTCCTGCAAAAGCCAGGGCGTTGGCGGCGCCGCAGGTGAGCATGATCTGGTTGGGCTCGATGCCGTGGCGCTTGGCAAGCATCTGCTTGAGGAGGGTGTCGCGAGTGGAATCGGGGTACAGATGGCCGGTGGGAAGTGCTTCCGTCATAGCGGCCAGAGCTTTGGGGGACACACCATAGGGGTTTTCGTTGGAAGCCAGCTTATATACTTCTTCCAAATGATATTTCTCTTTGGCTTCTTTGATGGAAACGCCGACAGGGATGACGGTAGAGGGGGCGTCCTTGAGGGCGTAAGGTTGGGCCAAATGCTCGAACATAAAATGTCACCTGACCTTTGAAAAGAATTGATGATCATATTATAACAAGCGGTAAAAAAGATGTCAACAGAAACAACGATAAAACAGTCATAAAACAGTAAAAAAATAAAGGTAAAATTGTTATAATAGCAAATTAAAACTCTGGTGGGCGCTGGTTTTAGAATAAAATTGCGAAATATTTCAAAAATTTTCTGAAATATTAGCAAAAAAGAAACATTTATTCATAAAAAGGATGGTGCGGCATATTGACAGCATTATATTGACATGATGACAATATTGTGGTATCAAATATAGTGTGATGCTGCCTGGAGATGACGTGATCTCTGGGCTACAAATTATAAATGATATAAGAGAGGGGTATGCCTCATGATTGGCAAGAAAGCAAAGTCCTTCCGGGAACTGCTGGCGGAAGAAAAAGGTGTGATCGCTCCCTGCGTATTTGACAGTGCCTCTGCCCACGTGGCGGAACTGGCTGGCTTCAAAGCGATCTGTCTGAGCGGTGCGGAGCTGTCCATGGCGATGGATGGCCTGCCTGATCTGGGTATTTTGAGCCTGCCTGAGTTGGAGTGGATCGTCAGCCGCATTACGGAGAACTGCTCCCTGCCGCTGATCGTCGATGCAGAGGATGGCTTCGGCAGCGTGCAGAACGTTTACCGCACCTGCAAGCGCCTGGCTATGGCCGGTGCCAAGGCCATTCTCATGGAGGATGAGACCGAGCCTGGCTTTGCCAAGGGCATGGTGGAGAAGAATATCATCCCCAAGGAGGAGTACTTCGGCAAGGTGAAGGCCGCCAAGAAGGCTCTGGAGGGTACCGATTGTATCTTCATTGCCCGCACCAACGTGCTCATTGATACGCCTGAGGGACTGCAGGATGCCATTGATCGCTGCCGCGGCTCCCTGGAGGCCGGTGCGGATATGATCCTCATCAACCAGCTCAAGACCATGGAGCAGGCTGAGATCATTGCCAAGGAGTTCCCCGATGTGCCCAAGATGTTCCCCGACATCAACCAGACGGTGAAGCAGCCGGAGATCTGGGCCAAGGATCTCTATCCTCTGGGCTACTCCCTGGTGACCATGCACTTCATGATGAAGGGCGCCCTGGTGGGTATGCTGGACTACGCTCTGCGGGTGGCCAAGGACGGCAACAACCTCTATCCCCGGGATCATAAGCCCTACAATGTCTCCGGCCAGAGCGCCCAGCCCTTCTATCCTGTTCAGGAGTGGCTGGACATGGAGGGTGACCTCACCGGCGTGTATCGGACTTTCTGGGGCGATAAAATGTGCCTCGATGCAAACGAAGAGAAGTAAGGAGAAATAAACCATGGCAAAGATCGAAGAACTCAAGGGCTTTTGCTACCCCCT
>ULUX01034993.1_pt1 | contig 12827 bp, 10 predicted proteins | sample 1958961 | NCBI WGS metagenome assembly ULUX01 (sample SAMEA4835773, study PRJEB28245) | human gut metagenome | biome: gut microbiome; material: fecal sample | place: Denmark | collected 2008 | reverse complement strand
ATTACTATAGGTAATGCTCTGCGCCGTATTCTCCTGTCGTCACTTGAAGGTTTTGCTATTACATCCATTAAAATCGAAGGGGTTGACCATGAATTTGGTACAATCCCCGGTGTTATCGAGGATGTGACAAACATTATCTTGAATCTGAAACAAGTACGGTTCAAGCATATTGTAGACGACATAGAGAATGAAAAAGTAAGTATTACTGTTTCGGGTTCGGAAGTGTTCAAAGCCGGTGATATTGGTAAACAGCTGACCGGATTCGAGGTATTGAATCCTGAGTTGGTTATTTGTCGTTTGGATCCGAACGCAGGTTTCCAGATCGAGCTGACGATTAACAAAGGTCGCGGATATGTTCCCGCTGATGAAAACAGAGATCCGAATGCAGACATGCACGTGATTGCAATCGACTCTATTTACACACCTATTCGCAACGTTAAGTATTCGATCGAGAACTTCCGTGTTGAGCAAAAGACGGACTACGAAAAGTTGGTTCTTGAAATAGCCACTGATGGTTCTATTCATCCGAAGGAAGCGTTAAAAGAAGCAGCTAAGATTCTGATTCACCATTTCATGTTGTTCTCAGATGAAAAGATTGCTATCGAGACAGTTGACACTGACGGTAATGAGGAATTCGATGAAGAAGTGCTTCACATGCGTCAGTTGCTGAAGAGCAAGCTCTCGGATATGGATCTTTCCGTTCGCGCATTGAATTGCTTGAAGGCCGCAGATGTTGAAACATTAGGTGAACTGGTTAAATTCAACAAGAATGACCTGTTGAAATTCCGTAACTTCGGTAAGAAGTCACTTACAGAACTTGATGAACTGCTTGAGAGTCTGAACCTTTCATTCGGTATGGATATCACTAAATATAAATTAGATAAAGAGTAAGTATAGCGATGAGACACAATAAGAAAATAAATCATTTAGGTCGTACGAACACTCACCGTAACGCAATGCTTTCAAACATGGCATGTTCTCTTATCAAACATAAGAGAATCTTTACGACTGTTGCTAAAGCTAAAGCGCTCCGTAAGTTCGTAGAACCGCTTATCACTAAGTCTAAAGAGGATACAACTCACTCAAGACGTGTGGTATTCAGCAATTTGCAAGACAAATATGCTGTAACAGAATTGTTCAAGGAAGTATCTCAGAAGATCGGTGACCGTCCGGGTGGTTACACTCGTATCCTGAAGACTGGTAACCGTCTGGGTGATAACGCAGCCATGTGCTTCATTGAACTGGTTGATTACAACGAAAACATGTTGAAGACAGCTACAGCTAAGAAAGCGACTAAGACAAGACGTTCTCGTAAAAAGTCTACAGCTGCTGCTGAAACAGAAGCTCCTGTTGCAGAAGCACCGGTTGCAGAAGAAAAAGCTGCTGAATAAATTCCGGCTTATTCAACAAACAAATAAAAAAAGCCTGTCTGCCTTTCGCAGACGGGCTTTTTGCGTTTTACCAGAGCCTGACCCTAACAGACAGTCTCAAATAGAGGTTCATTCCTCTTCTCAAGATCTTGATAATCAGGGAGAGGAAAACTTTCAGGGCTGATGGGAGGTGTTTCATCCGGTACAGGTTTAAAGTGGAACAAAAAATTCAACAAAGCCAAGATAAATTCAAGAACCTTTCTGATCTTCTTCATGATGGATAGTCGTTTAGAGTTTATAATACATTGCACTTGATGCGGGGTCGCAAAAAGACAGACCTTATCAATCAGATTTTTGTAGCGTCGGTTTTAATGCGATCCCGCGTCAAGCGCGGGAACAGGATCGTTTTGACCCCTCCCTACGGGGTGGTTGTTTGGTATGGCATACGGTTGAACCGTTATTCTCCGATTAACGCCATCACCGCCTGTATCGTTTGTGTGATCTGGATGATACTGTGCCGGTACGTTTCCCGATTATCGCCGTTCAGTTCGCTGATGTAAGGACTGTAGGCGATCTCCTTTGCATAGGCCTGCGGGTTGTTGCTTACCTGCCAAGCGGAGCGATAATTGTTCCGTATCAAGCGGGCGAAATCGAGGAAGGAATTCTCTCGTGTGTCGTAGCGTCGGAAATTCAATGGATAGGAGGATGCCTTTACGGTAGTTTTCCCGCCATGCCAATAAGCGTTGCTGCATCCATAGGCGGTCAGTCCGAAATAGTTTCGGCACTCCTTTGCCAGATTGCTCGTTCCCCAGCCGCTTTCAAACGCCGCCTGTGCCAGAATGACCAGCGGATTCAGGTTGAAGGCGGCTCCTGCCGACACAGCTGCCGGTAGGCATTCTTTTACGAAGTTGATTTGCGCTGGTTTCATAATTCTCCGGGTCTGTCATCTTCACCACCTGCATTGGACTTATCTGTCTCTTGTCCAATACGTTCAATACTCACTTTGGCGATCATTTCGCGCAGCTTAACTCCCGGAGAATAGATTATTCGCGGCTTCCTGATCAATGATGCGTGAAAATCATCCGCATTTACCACTCCGGAGCTTCCGAGTGAGAGCCGGAAGTTGCCCAATGCACCCAATTGGACCACTTCGCCACGCAACAACGCTTCCTGCATGCAACGGATCAGTCCCAACAAGACGAGAGCCACGTCACCGTCGCTGGCTGTTGAACGGTCTGCCACCACATCGCAGATCGTGTCGAAATCCATCATACCAGTGACATTGGCCGAGGCATAATACCGCTTGGCATCGGCTGCCGCACCTTTGGTCAAGTCTTTTTTTAAAACAAGTTTGTACTTTACTGACATACGATTAATAGATTGAGGGTTAGTGATTTACTACATTACAAAGATACGGTGTCCTGAGGTCTGGCGGGAAAGGTATATACGGTTAGCTGAGGTTTTGGCGGTATTTCTTGTTTTTTTGTAAAATAATTGTCGGATTCCTTGCATGATACCAAAAAATATCGTACATTTATAATGTATTAGAATGTTTAAATCAAAATTATTATGAATGATAAAAAAATAGAGCTTATATCGGCAAAAGGAGCCATGGGTGTTACCGAATTCGCGCTCCTTTATTTTCCGGAATCTCCCCCTGAGACTGCCTATAAAAGGATGTGGGTATGGATACGGACTTCGCGTGGTCTGAAAGAAAAACTTTTGGCTGCGGGATGGGTGAAATTCCAGAAACTTTATACGCCGAAGCAGGTCGCCTGCCTGGTTGAGCACTTGGGGGAACCTTAGAAAGAATAAACAACCGAAAGAGCCGCACGAAGCGTTCCTGCGGGAACTGTAGCCTTTCATTTAATACACAATAGTATGGTAATACAAAAAGAAGTCGAAGGTACTTGCTTCGACTCTGCGTTCCAGACAGGGAGCGCCAGTTTGATGACCTTGAATCAGTACATCGGTAAGGTGAAGAGTGGTGAGTATGCGAGACCGATCGCCTATCTGCGTGGGCTTATCAAAGCCGGCAAGAAGGATGAAGCTGATGCTTACAAGAAAAAACTGCCCCTCTATGTCGCCGGCGGCGTGATGGAAGGAGGTCGTAAGTTGGAACACATGGTGCGCTATAGTGCTTGCATGGTGATCGATATAGACGATTCGCCTATACCCGTCCTTGAATTGCTCCGCCGGGCGGCTGAGCTCTCGTATGTGAAAGCCGGTCATGTCAGCCCTTCCGGGACCGGCGTCAAGCTCTTCATAATGGTTGACAGTGATTTGAAAAATCATAACTTGGCCTTTGGAGTCGTCAAACACCGTGTCGAAGTGGATCTTCCGGGCGTGAAGGTGGACGTCAGTGGAAAAGATCCGAACCGTGGCTGTTTCGCCGGCCATGATCCGAACGCTTTTTATAAGGAAGAATCTGAAGCGATCGAAATCCCCGTTGCTGACCCGGAGCCTCAGGCCGCTTCCGGACATTCCTCTGGAAGCGTGTGCTCCGGCACGCGGCTTTCGAACTACATTGACAAGTATGAACAAAGCAATACTTTTGTTGCCGGTAACCGTCATTCCTATCTTGTGAAGCTGTCCTCTGTCTTGAACAATGCCGGCTTTTCTCTCTACGACGCTGTCAGTGAGTGTGTCCGCCGCTACGGTTCGGCCGACTTTCCGGCTGCCGAGGTCGAGACAACAGTAAACGACATCTACCGACGCTACAGTGCCTCGCATGGGAGCTGTGCGTTCCATCCGGACGGGACCAGTTCCGTCCCGAAGTCTGCCAAATCTGCCAAGTCTGCCACCCCCTTTCCCAAAATGGCACAAAAGGATGCAGAATACGGCGAATGTGATGATATAGAGCTGGATAACACCCTTCTTCCTTGCTTTGACGAGAATATCTACGATCACTTGCCACCTCTTCTCACGGACATATTGAAATGTGCGTACAGTCGTACGGATCGCGACATTTTGCTGATTTCTTCGCTGACGCTTCTGAGCAGCGTGTCTCCTGGTGTCAAAGGTTCGTTGGGCGAACACGATTACACACCTGCCTTTTATTCGATCATAACCGGCGGTTCTGGAAGTGGGAAAGGGCGTATCGCTGCCCTGCAACGGATGCTCGAACCCTGGCAACAGTATATTTATGACAATTCTCGTCACCAGGTTGAAGAATATGAAGAGTTGCAGGAAGCATACGATAACTACAAGATGCATAAACGTCAGAAACAGACCTCCAAACAGCCGCTCGGTCCGGCTCCGTCAAAGCCGAAGGTGGTGAAACAGAGAAACCTTGCGCTGACGGGTAACGTCACGCAGGCCCGGCTCGTGGAACTGCTCGAAGCCAACTATCCTTACACATCCTGCATGGTCGATACAGAGATGGAGACGGTCTTGAGCATGTTCTCGCAGGATTTTGGCAAATATAACGATGTGCTGAACAAGTCGTATCATCATGAACCTGTAGGCAGCTCGACGAAAAGCAGCGGATCGTTCATGGTCAAACGGCCCAACTTGGCACTACTGCTGAGCGGTACTCCTGCCATGCTTCCCCGCCTGATCCCTTCGACCGAAAACGGTCTCTTCAGCCGTATTCTGATGTACCGCATACCGGGAAGCGGGACCTATCGTCCGTTGACTTCGGCCGACGATAGCCCGGCAGCATCCGAATATTTTGAAAGTTGGGGGCAGCGTGTGCTCGATATCGGAGTTTTTCTCGACAACTCTCCGACCTGGGTCAAATTTAGTGATGCCCAACGTAAACGCCTCGATCGTTTTTTCGAGCGCGAGTACTACAATGTCCGTTCTTTCGGTAACGAAGACATGGAATCGACGGTCCTGCGCTATCGTCTGGCTATTTTTCGCATAGGAATGCAACTGACCGCGTTGCGCAAGGGCGAGAGTGGTTGCTCGGAGCGTGTCTGGACGATCAGCGACGATGATTTCGCCACCGCCTTCCATCTCGGCAAGGTTTGTCTGCAACATGCCTATGTCGTGGCTACATCGTTACAGAGTGCTTCGTCGGAAGTGCACTTCCGGTTTCCACACCATTTGCGCAACTTGTTTGTCTCCCTTCTTGATTCTTTCAAACGCATTGACGTGGTCAAGGAAGCGAATGTCCGTGAAATTTCAGAATCGACTGTCGATAAATTCCTTCGGAAACTGCAAAAAAATGACCTAATCATCTCAGAAGGAAATGGTTATTACCGGAAGACGGAACGGGGAAAGCAGGTCGTCGAAATTTAAAAAGGCCCCGGCAGACTTGGCGGACTTTGGCAGGTTTTTCACTGAAAATCCGAAAAACTTCAAAAAACAGACCGGTAAGCATCGGGTCAATGACGGACAAGCACCCTTTCGAAACACAGTAGGCATCGGGGTTTTCCCTAAAAAGCACCGATTTTTGAACGAAAGTGGTATTAATGAATTTTTAGAATGCTATTTTTGTGGATAAATCTCTGTAGATGAGCTATTTGGTGGATGTAAAAATGACGAAAAAAAACGATCGTTTCTTTTCGTCATTTTTACACCACAAAAATACATATACTTTTTAAAACCACAACCCTTTTCCTGAAAAAAAATCTTATCTCTATATCCTTTCTTATCAATCAGATAGCAATTTAAGGACAAAAAACCACCTTTTCAACACGAACTCCAAAAAGAGGCGAAAAAAATGACGAAAAAAACGATCGTTTTTGCTATCAAAATACGAAAGTTAACACGTGTACATTATTAACGCGTGTACATATATATAGGACGAACATTTCAATTATTGTATTATTAATATTAAAGTTTAGATTATGAACAAGAAGATTTCTACTCTTTTGACAGCGGGCTTACTGATGGTAGGTGCGTTGCTTGGTTCTGCAAACGCTGCTCCTACAGCGGAAGCCGCAAAAGGTGATCTGCAGAATGGTGCAAAGTTCTACTTAGGTAACACAAATGGTTTCATCAAAGTAGATCAAACTTACAAAGTAAATGGAACGGCTGTTTCCACTTATAATGCTACAGGTGATCTTGCTATCGAAAATGCTACTTTGTTTGAAATTGCTGATTATGCTTACAATGCAATTGGTGACTTTTCTACGTTTACATTGAAAGCTGATGGAAAACCGTTTTATGTGACGAAAGCAAATGGTAATGCGTTAAGTGGTAATGTGACAGATGTTGCAACTGTTACAAACATCTTTACTGTAGAAGGTAAAGGATTGGATTTTACAAAACTGAAAGTTTTGAATTTGGCTGGTCAATTTGAAGTTAATTCACCTGCCGTTACGACATATGATGTAAGTGCTGCGGGAACAGCAGCTACAGCATGGGTTGCTAAAACAGACCTCACTGTCGATGATTTGAACGCCAACCTTTCCGGTCAAGGCTTCAAGTTTGCATTCCCAAATGCAGTTTCTGATCCGGATGTCAATCCGTTTGCAGATCAGATGATTGCTGTAGATGCATCTACTGTAGATGCTGCATTGACTGTAAGTGTAATTTCTACTCCTGCAACATCTGGTATGTATTTTGTTAAAGCTGACGCTGCCGGTAAGAAACTGTTGGTAACAGGCTTTACAAAAGCACAGGTTGAAGCTGCCACATTTATCGTATTGAATCCGGAAAAGAACTTTGGTATCACAGGCTTGGATGCTGCAACTGGTGAAGGCTACGACTTTACAACTGTAAAAGGTAACAAGTTGGCCGATAACAACGTTAAGAAAGATGGTAAAGTTGCAAGCGTGAACGGTGTTTTTGCTGTTTCAGAAGACGATCCTCAGAATGCAGAAGGTGAATATACGATTACATTGGCTTCTGCTAAAGTTGAAGGTAATGACAACACGGCTGCTTCAACCTTGTTTGTAGGTGCTTACTCTTTGACTACAGGTGGTATCAAGACTTATATCACGACTGTTGGTTTCGGTAACGCCGACAAACTGTCTTTGGCTATGACAACAAGCAACACTTGGGCTGCTGCTGCTGACGTATTGAAAGCAGACGATGCTGCTATCTACAACATCTCTTTCTTGGGAACTAAGCCGGCTAACACTACTGCTGCTGCTGCTTCTTTGTATGGCAAATATTTGATCCCGACTTATGGTGCTGCTGCATTCGGCGCAGCCGTAGCAGCTCCGGAAGATGTAGATGTAAATGCTCCGTTGGCTCAGTGGGTTGTTTCTGCTGTTAGTGGACGTAACTTCGAATTCAAAAACCGTGAAACAAACGTGACTTTCACTGTCAGCATGTATAAGACTGACAAGGCTGGCGAATATGCAATCAGTACTGCTGCATTGAGCACAGGTACTGCTGTTACAGGTATTGTTGCAGGTTCTGTGGACTTGACCGATATTAGTAACTGGAAATATCAGATTGTCAAACTGACTCCGACAACTGAAAGCGAAGGTTTCTTGGCATTGACAGATGCACAGTTGAGCCAGCAGACTGAATTGGTATTCAACGGTACTGGTTCGGTAACGGTTGAAAAGCTGTACATGGCTTACAAAGGTACTAGTCCTTACTTTGTTCCTATCAACAATCCGGCTTATAGCGTTCAGTGGATGTTTGAAAAGGCTGAAAGCGTAAAAAATAAGATGAAATATGCTTATCTGGACGGAACAGATGTAAAACAGAAAGACTCTGTTGTAAACGTTGCGACTTCTTATTTGCTGTACAATTTGAAGAACGATAATTCTAAGCAGTATTTTGGTGGTGTTACTAGTGATTATAAAGCTGCAACTGCTAAAGACGATGCCAAACGTGTATTCTTCAAGAAAAATGTAGATGGAACGTATGCTATGATTGAGTTGGGCAAAACTGATATTACAGCTGGAAATGATGAAGTAAATTACAGTGGTCTGATTAAGTATGATGCTAACAAATGGTCTGTAAATACAACAACTGCTGTTTTTGACGCTGCTTCTGCAACTTTGGATGAACTGAATGCTCCTTATTCAGCTGTAACGGTTGACTTTAACGCTCTTTCTGAATCATTGGAAGCTGTAGCACGTCACGCTACATTCAATAGCGAAGAAGGTGCTGTTGCTGTGAAACAGAACAAGAACGGTATCTTGGAAGGTATTATCGGCGAAGGTATGACATTCTGGTTGGATACAGCTGATATCGACAAGGATTTCCATTCTTTCTATATCTCTAAAGGTAATGGTGAAGAAGAAGCAAGAGACTTCTTGTATTTCGCAACGGATTCTATGCTTCATTGGGATGCTAACAAGGCTGATTATGTATATAATGTAAACTATGCTTTGGAAGGTTCTTATACAGAAGTAGATGGAAGTGATGGCGATTTGAAAGCTATTTTCCGTCCGGCAACATTGGCTGGTCTTGACACAATCTCTACGACTGTAAACGGCGAGACTGTTTTGGTTGCAGAAGAGGAAGAAGAAGATGTATGCTTGGGTGGTGTTGATAACTTCAAGTTCTACATTATGAAAGCTTCTGAAAGCAGCTATGTAATCAGACCGATTTCTGCTCCGAATTATTATTTGTACAACCTGAACGGTAAGTTAGGCTTTACAAATCAGGTGGAAAAAGCTCTGGTTGTTACATTGGGCGAAGGCGATGCAACAGCTAACGAGGACGTGGAAGTTGCAACAGTTAAAGTTGTATCTGGCGAAGGCAACGTAACAATTGCCGGTGCTGCCGGCAAGAAAGTTGTCATCAGCAACATCTTGGGCCAGGTAGTGGCTAACACGGTTGTTTCTTCTGACAACGCTACAATCGCTGCTCCGCAGGGTATCGTAGTTGTAGCTGTTGAAGGTGAAGAAGCTGTAAAGGCTATCGTTAAATAACGGTTGATACTAAAAAACAATACTGTCTATCGTAAGGGCGGTTCACGTACCGCCTTTACAGACATATGACATTTTATAATCAAATAATTCTAAATATCACCGTGCGGTATTTCCCGGACAGCCGGCCTTGCAGCCGTTACTTGGGAGCGACCAATTACCCCGCGAGGGGGAACAAGCGGTGAATATTAATACTAAAGTTAATGAAATTATAAGAAGTTCTTCTGCCCTTCCTTCTGTGAAGACCGGAGGCAGACAAAAAACAAGCCCCTGCAATCGTTTGGTTGCAAGGGCTTCGTTATATGATTACGTTGCAGTTCTTCTTGATCCTTCAAGGCTGTAATTCATTTCAATAGCGCCTCTACCTCTTTTTCCGGCAGTCCCGCAGTTTTGGCGATGGTGGCAAGATCCATGCCTGCTTGCTTCATGTTCAAGATGATTTTGCGCATTCCTTCGGTGATGCCTTTAGCTATTCCTTTTTCCTCCCCCTCCTCAAAACTTGTAGCCATGCAGGCAGCCAGGTCGCGTTCGGCTGCAATGCTTAGTTCGTATGCTAAGCGTTCTTTAGCGCTCATGCGTTGTAGTTCGATAGCGCTTTTGAGTTTTCGCAGGAGTTTGTCGTTTTGTATTGTTTCTTTTGATAACTGTCCCATAATGTCTATGTTGTTCATCGTGTATAAAAATTTTTTGTAAAACGTATCGCATTCCTCAAAGTTCAAGTTGAACTTTGGAAGCTCCAAGTAGATCTCATTCAGTGTTTCGCTGAACGGAATTTTCAGTTCACGGTCCATGCGCACGACATCCCAACGATATTTGTCTGTGTAGCGCGTATCGAGCCGGAAGTCCAAAAAGCAGACTACATACACTTTGTTGATATGATAGTTCCACCGTCTTCTCTCCTCCTCCTTTGCCAACCGGAACTTCTCGCTTTCTATATCAGCCTGCATTTGTATAACAAACGAAGCGTAGTAAAGTACACGGTCGGAGAAGTACTTTTGTCTCTTTTTCTGGATTTCGACAATGAAAAGCTCTCCATCCGATCCTTCACAAAACAAATCGAATACAGCTTTCCTGCTATCAGTATTGTTGCCTTGCATTTCCACGTTGTGGAATATGATATCTTTGATATCCTTGTTAAGCAGGCTGTTCAGGAAGCCGATTGTAAGCTCCTTGTTCGACACAGTGCCGAAAAACCTTTTAAACGCGTAATCCGATTTCGGATCAATAAACATGTCTGATTTCATAGTTTGACAGGTTTTAGGTCGCTATCCAATGCCGGATAGTGTAACAAAGATAATCGTTTATCTGAAAGCCGGAAAGTTTTGTTCGGAAAAAGTAGGGGAGGTGGCATTTCCTTTTGGGATTCGTTATGTATAAACATTCTATCGCATTATGAACGCTTTAGAATGTCGGATCGAATTGTCGATGTCGTTGTAAATGGGGCGATAGACAATATTGATCCCCTTTCCCCAACAAAGCCTCGTCCTCTTTTGTTATATTTATACGAAAGATAAAACTCAAATAGTAAAAGTATGGAAATTGTAAAAGTAGTAGGACGAGAAGTTCTTGATTCACGTGGTAACCCGACTGTTGAAGTAGATGTACATTTGGCTTCCGGCGCTTTTGGCCGTGCAGCTGTTCCCTCTGGTGCCTCTACCGGTGAAAACGAAGCAATCGAGCTTCGTGATGGCGACAAAAAACGCTATGGTGGCAAAGGCGTTCTGAAAGCTGTCGATAATGTAAATAATGTAATTGCTCCCGCTATCCTGGGCATGAGCGCCCTGAACCAGCGTGAGGTCGACCATAAACTGATTGAACTCGACGGTACGAAGACAAAGTCTAATTTAGGCGCCAACGCCATGTTAGGCGTTTCTCTGGCTGTTGCCAAGGCGGCAGCTAACTATTTGGACCTGCCTCTTTACCGTTATATCGGCGGGACGAATGCATATGTATTGCCTGTCCCGATGATGAATATTATCAATGGCGGTTCGCATTCTGATGCCCCGATCGCTTTCCAGGAATTTATGATCCGTCCGGTTGGAGCTTGCTGTTTCCGTGAAGGTTTGCGTATGGGGGCCGAAGTCTTCCATGCTTTGAAGAAGGTGTTGCACGATCGCGGCCTGAGTACGGCTGTCGGTGACGAAGGTGGTTTCGCTCCTGCTTTGGATGGAACGGAAGACGCTTTGAACTCCATCATGGCCGCTATTAAAGCTGCCGGATACGAGCCGGGTAAGGATGTGACGATCGCTATGGACTGTGCTTCTTCCGAATTCTATCATGATGGCGTATACGATTATACGAAATTTGAGGGAGCCAAAGGTGCTAAGCGTACTGCCGAGCAGCAGGTCGCTTATTTGTCCGAATTGGTTGCTAAATACCCGATCGACTCTATCGAGGACGGCATGGACGAAAACGACTGGGCCGGTTGGAAACTGTTGACTGAAGCGTTGGGAAGCAAATGCCAGTTGGTCGGTGACGACCTGTTCGTGACAAACGTAGAATTCCTGAAGAAAGGCATTGAGGAAGGCTGTGCCAATTCTATTCTGATCAAGGTGAACCAGATCGGTACGTTATCCGAAACACTGGATGCAATCGAAATGGCACACCGTAACGGTTATACTTCCGTCACTTCGCATCGTTCGGGTGAGACTGAAGATGCTACGATCGCCGATATCGCTGTTGCTACCAATAGCGGACAGATCAAAACCGGTTCTTTGAGCCGTTCGGACCGTATGGCGAAATACAACCAGTTGCTCCGTATTGAAGAAGAGTTGGGTGACTTGGCTGTTTATGGGTATAAGACTTACAAGAAGTAAGAATCTCTGTTAATGATTTAGATGTAAGTGAAGAGGGTTGCGTCAGTTTTTTGCGCAACCCTCTTTTTTTATTTATTTTCTCCATCTTTCGATTAACCGGCCTATCTCTCCGATCCAGAGAACCAGAGAAGTCGAGCCGATAATGGTTCCCCAGTCTTTCCAAGATAACGGGACGACACTGAACATTTCGCCGCCGAACGTGACGATCAGATATTGCCCGGCGATGATAAGCAGGGCCACCGTCAGGAAACTCTTGCTCTCTTTGAGGTTGGCGAATGCCGAGCGGTCTTCCATAAACGCTTTTGCATTGAACATATTCCAGAATTGAAGCATCACGAAGAAACTGAAGAACCAGGATAGGTCGTGCGGCGTCAGTCCATCCTGTGCATGGAAGTGGAGCAACAATCCCATCAAAACGATTACGAATGCGAGACCGACACCGAAAATATTGTAAGCCATCGGGCGGGTAATGATAAAGTCGCCGTCCTTACCGCTTCGGCGGGGTTTGTCTTTCATCACCCGTTCGTTAGGCGGCAGCGAAGCCAGTGCACCGGCGGCAAATGTATCCATAATCAGGTTTACCCAAAGCATCTGGGTGATCGTGAGCGGAGATTCGGTTCCTAACAGGGAGCCCAATAAGACGATCAGACAGGCCGCCACATTGATTGTCAACTGGAACAACAGGAATTTCTGGATGTTCCGGTACAGGGAACGTCCCCACATCACCGCACGGGTAATGCTACTGAACGAGTTGTCTATGATCGTGATGTCGCTTGCCTCTTTTGCCACGGAGGTTCCGTCTCCCATAGATAGTCCGACCTGTGCGGCTTTCAGGGCCGGGGCGTCGTTGGTAC
>ULUX01026044.1_pt1 | contig 13021 bp, 7 predicted proteins | sample 1958961 | NCBI WGS metagenome assembly ULUX01 (sample SAMEA4835773, study PRJEB28245) | human gut metagenome | biome: gut microbiome; material: fecal sample | place: Denmark | collected 2008 | reverse complement strand
TAGAAGGCAGTTGCTCTATCCAGCTGAGCTATTGGCGCATTAGTTGCTGACCTCAGTCAGCCTTTATATTATACCCATATACGGCATATTTGTCAACACTTTTTTGAATTTTTTTCATATTTAATTTTTAAAAAGTTTTTTTCGGACAAAATCCGTCAAATTACGGCTTTCCGTATTTCTGAGCAAGTGCAAAATTCCTGTAATCGGGTTCAGACGAAACCTCTCTTATAAGCTTTACAAACTTAGGAAGTTGATACCGCTGATCTTCACTAAGCAATTCGATTTCTATTGTTGCCCTGTCATTCCAGAACGGATAAACATCAAGTTCGCAGTAGGTGCTGTTGTCAACAATGCAATATCTGTCTTTACTGATGACGCCTGTAACATACTGCCTTTGAGCAAGGTACGAGTCGTATTGTTCTTTTGAAATATAATTTTCAATTTCGATCCGCTTAATATCCGATATTTTGATTTTTACGGTTTTGATATATACAGCCTTGTCACCCTCTCCCCTTTTGCGGATTCTGAAATATCCTTCCTCGGGAGTAGTGAGGTATGCCTGTGTAATAGGAATTCTGCGACAGGTTTTTATGCTGTTCAAAAATTCAATATCAGGATATTCAATCAAAAATTTTCTTTCAATTTCAAGTGGTTTCGGAATTCCGAGAAATGCGACAACCTCCTTGAGAAGTCTTTTCAGCTTAGCATCAAAGTCTGTCGAATTATCAATAATTCTCAGATGCGGTGTGCCTGTCCACACAGCCATAATGTCTGTGTCAACTTCTCTTGCTTTTTCAAGACTTTCTTCCCTGCGGAAAATATTGGTTTCTTTTCCGTAATACTCTTCAGCACCGTCTGCGGAAGTAACAAGATGAAATACTGCGTCATAAGAATTTCGTATTACATCTTCATTCAAATTGTGGATACCTGCATACTTTGCAAACTCATCTTCCGTAACATATGCTCTGCTGTCAAGCAATCCTCTGTCAAAAAGCAAAACCACCTTTTCACAATCCATATTTTTGGCAATTTGCGTTTTTTCATTCTCCTCAGCAAGCTGAATTTCAAACAGTTCTCTGTGAAATTCATAAGAACCGACATTTTCGGGGGTTTTGCCCTCACTAAACAATCTGCTTGCAACCTCACCGATTGTAATTGTAGGAATATTAAGCTTTTTAAGCTCTTCGCTGATATATTTTAATGCGGAAGTCTTGCCACCGCAAGGTCCTCCAGTCAATACTATTTTTACAACTTCAGCCATAAAATCACCCATGTAACTTATTAAATTAAGTATATATCCCAACAGCAATTTTTTTATTCTGTAGAAGAACATTGTTGTTTGTTTTTGCCCTTTAAAAGATAATATCGGCAAAATGAAAGTTTCTTATGCAGTAAAATTCATATTATACATTAAAAAGCGTATAAATTATCATAAAAACGGTGAAATATGCTGTTATAACATTGACAAGTTGCGTGTTAAAGTGCTAAAATATGTGTATAACCAATGAGGGTTTTTCTTATATTGAAAGGAAGTATTTATGATGGAAAAGCAGAATATTGACTGGGCAAACATTGGCTTCGGTTATATGCCCATCGGTGAAAGATTTGTAGCTAATTATAAAGACGGTAAGTGGGACAACGGCAGTATGACAGCCGACACCACAATTACTATCAGCGAATGTGCAGGCGTTTTGCAGTATGCTCAGACTTGCTTTGAGGGTATGAAAGCGTACACTACCTGTGACGGCAGAATTGTTGTGTTCAGACCTGACCTTAACGGACAGAGAATGGAAGACAGCTGTAAGCGTCTTGAGATGCCTGTATTTCCAAAAGAGAAGTTTGTTGAGGCTGTTTGCAATGTTGTTAAGGCAAATGCTGATTATGTTCCTCCGTACGGCACAGGCGCAACACTTTATATTCGCCCGTATATGTTCGGCAGCGGTCCTGTAATCGGTGTTAAGCCGTCGGCAGAATATCAGTTCAGAGTATTTACTACTCCTGTAGGTCCTTACTTCAAGGGCGGTGCAAAGCCTATTACAATTAAGGTTTCAGACTTTGACAGAGCTGCTCCTCATGGCACAGGTCACATCAAGGCAGGACTTAACTATGCAATGAGCCTTCACGCTATTGTTACCGCTCATGCAGAAGGTTTTGACGAAAATATGTATCTTGACGCCGCTACAAGAACTAAGGTTGAAGAAACAGGCGGTGCTAACTTTATTTTTGTAACAAAGGACAACAAGGTTGTTACTCCAAAGTCTAACAGCATTCTCCCCTCAATTACCCGCCGTTCACTTATGTATGTTGCTGAGCATTACCTTGGTCTTGAGGTTGAAGAAAGAGAAGTTTACTTTGATGAAGTTAAGGACTTTGCAGAATGCGGTCTTTGTGGTACAGCTGCTGTAATCTCACCTGTCGGCAAAATTAACGACCACGGCAAGGAAATTTGTTTCCCGAGCGGTATGGATGAAATGGGTCCGATTACGAAGAAGCTTTACGATACACTTACAGGTATTCAGATGGGCAGAATCGAAGCTCCCGAAGGCTGGATTAAGGAAATCAAGTAATCAATTTTATACATATAACAAGACGGTCTGCGAAAACAGACCGTCTTTTATTTGCAGTTTTTAATTATATTGTTGTAGGCAACATCTACGGCACACTCATCTGTATTGCAATGCAGTACATAAAATTTTGTATGCCGAATAAGATTATCGAGATTTGAGAGCAAAGACATTCCATCTGACTTATTCACAAATTTGACAGTTGATTTGTAGAGCCTTTGTACAATCTCATTTGTGTCGGGAATTGTAACAAAATTAGCGTCTGAGCGTTCTATGAATATTATAGCGCCTACGGGAACGGTTTCGTTGTTAGCAATTCCGCTTCCGCCGTCAAACGGAGTTCCGCAGCATAGCGGGACTTCGTTTTTAATTTTCACAACAGGCTTATCGTCATTGAGAATATGAGCTTTTGAGCCGAATCTTTTCAGCCACATCTTTGTATGAGTAGATTTGCCGACGCCTGAATCGGCGGAAAACAAATACGCTTTTCCGTCAAAAACAAGTGCTGAGGAATGCACAAGCATAGCGCCACGGTGAATTATTTTGCGGTTAAAAATTGACGCCGTTGCAAATTCTTCGGCTTCATCAATGGTTGAACCTTCAACCATACGGCTCAACAGGGAATTTAAGTATGAGTCTGACGGTATTGCAGAAAAATCTGCACTTCTCTCCCCTTCATACAAAAACGGTTCGCACAATTTTTTTAAGTAATCAAATTTTGGTTCAATTTCAACGATAAAATCAGCAATTAAATATTTTGGCAAAGCGTCCTCCGAAATAAAACAGACTCACAAATAGTGAGCCTGTTTTTTTATTGGTTAGTTTGAATGAACGATAAACTTCTGAATTTTCGTTGCGTCAACTACCGTGATGTCACCGTCGTTGTTATAATCGGCAAGATGTCTTTGTTCTGCCGAAAGTTCAACAATACCGGCAACATACTTCTGCACAAGAGTTGCATCTAAAATATTAATCCCGCCATCCATATTAACATCACCGACATCATAAGCAGAAATGCCCTCAAACGGAATATTGTTAGCCTTTGCATATTCTTCGGCATAAGAACCGTAACTGCCATTGATTGTTACAGAAGCAGTTTTTCTGAACGCAGACCTGGAAATTTCGGTAACAGAAGACGGAATATAAACAGACTTCAAAGATGAACATTCAGAAAACGCATAATTACCGATTTTGTTTACTGTGTCCGGAATAACAATAGATTCAATTGACGAACACTTATAAAACATCTGTGCGTTTATTAAAGTTATTTTTGAATTAAGATCAACTGATTTTAATGAAGTACATCCTTGAAAAAGGCAGATACCAACATCCGTACAATTTTTAGAAAGCTTTGCAGACAAAAGATTTGTTGCGTCTGCAAAAGCACTATCGCCAACCTTAGTAACAGTGTTTGGCATGGTTACAGAAGTTATAGTTGTATTTTTTGAAAAAGCAAAAGAATCAATTCCTGAAACGGTCTTATCCAAAATTGTTTCGGGAATAGAAACATTAGAACTTGAATTATCATAATCGGAAACGGTAATAGTGCCGTCACTATTTTTTAAAAATATGAAATGATCAAATTCATAATAAGTTTCTGCAAAAAATGTTGTAATACCAATTACAGCTAACAAAACCGCTGTAACGGAACACACAAGAATTTTTTTGAAATTTTTCATAATAATTCCTCAATTGTACATATGGGGCAAACGAAAAACATTTGCCCCATAAAATTTAATATTTAACTCTGGTAACCAAAGGGATCTTCACCGTTACCAGGAAATTCACCACCCTGTTCAGGAATCGTTTCCTCCGGATGACTTTCACTCACCTTAGCAAGTATAGATTCGAATGAGAATTTCACAATTTCGATTGCAGGTTCGTTATACTGCTTTTTCATAAATTTCTACCTCCCCGCAATTACTTATTTGTCTCAGAGTTGCCGATGTCATAAAGGTTAAAGTAAACTTCGCCGGCGATTTTGAAAGTACCTTCAACTGCATTACCGCTTGCATCAACCTCATACACATAATAGTATGCCTTCATAACATAATTTCTGTATGCCTGAGTATTCTTAAACTTAACATAGTAGTCAAGTCTGTTCTTATTGTTATAACCTGAATTATTAATTTCAAACTTATAAGCAATATTGCTAACGCTATCTGCATTTGTATACTTCAAGCTGGAAGAATTACCTGTGGCAAGCTCTCGAATCTTATCGGATGTGCTCTTGAATTTAATACCTGAGTAATCAACAGTAGAACCTACAGCGCCAAATGTACCGTCATCTTTAACATTAGCTTCTGTAACTTTAGCATTCTGATTAAGTTCAACGATGACACCTGTTTTGTATTTAGATGACTGATTAAGAAGTTCAGCGTCAGGTGACATAAATGCAACTATAAAGTCAGCATAGAGATAGTCGTAGTTAATACCTGCCTCTGTGTACTGCTCACGAGTATATGTCGCATTACCGATAGAGATATAGGACTCACTCGTATCACCGTAAACAGGTGTTACAATAAAGTTGTCAGTAACTCTGAGGTTGAAATACTGTGAATAGCATCTTGCAATCTCAAGGTTTGTATCTGCAGAAACTACAGACCAATAGAGGAACTTTTTGCCGTTAACTTCTGCTGCAGTTTTGTAGAAGTCGCCTGTTTCACTATTCTTAATATAGGAATTCAAAGCGAGCTTGTCGTTGTATCCAGGTGCAAAGTCGGTTTCATCTACAGCCTCCTCAGAATAATAAGATAAATTTACATTAAACTTCTTGCCGGTCTGAATACCGTCGAGAACTACATTTGTACCGTTAATTGTCGTAGTCTGCTGTGCGATACTCCAGAGACAATCTTTATGAAGGTCATCAATAGCAGGAGCATTATCCATAATAAGTTTCTGATGATCAGCGTTAGTAGGATCAATAATATAAGCCTTTTTAACGGTATCATAATAAGTATCATCAAGCTTAACCTTTACTGTATAAACTCTGTCCTGATCAAAACGGTTCTTATATCTGTAGTTAAGCACAGCGTCACCTGTTACAGGAGAAATATCCGAATAGTAGTTAAGAGCCATAGTAACCTGTTTACCGCTTGAATCGAACAAATCGGAGGGATTCACAGTAAACGAATATTCAATAATTCCTGTCTTTCCTACCAACTCACCATCTTCATCAACAAACTGCTGATACTTGTCATCTTTATCCTTATCATAGAAACTGTAAAATGTATTATTGCCTGCACAAACTGTTTTGAGTGTAATACTAATAGATTTATCACTCTGTACAATCGGAATAGTGATACTGCCTGTCGTATAATCATATGTAGTTGTTTTACCATCCTTGTCAGTAAGGACAACTTGTATATAGTATGTGCCACGACCGCCAAGTTTATCGGGACCGTCATATGCTGTATGCGAAAGTACAAGCTGACCGCTGCCGATTTCGATATATCTTGCAACAAACTCTGTGTAAGCACCTGTTACAAGCTCAATTTCAGACATAGCGTCTTTATCGTACTCAATATAATTACCGTCTGCGTCTTTTACATACCAACCTTTGAATAACCAAAGGCTTGAAGAAGATGCGGTAAGAACAGCATCTGTTGCGTTCAACGGAAATTCATATGATGTTGCGTCATTAATAGCCGCTTTAACACCTGTTACCTGTCCTACAAAGCCGGTGTTTGCAGTATTTGTGTTTGTGTCGTCTGTAAATGTTGTACCGTGGTCTTGACTGTATTGTACTTTTGTATTGAGTGTTACCTTAACATCGTCAGCCTTAGTGTAGTACCAACGACCGTCAACACGAATACCGTCGTTTCCGGAAACGTTAGAAGTTGCCGCAGTCATTTCAGACTCATAACAAATCTTAGTTTCAGCACCCTTATAATCCTTGAGCGCATTCCAAATTTTGTTTGTGCTGCCTTCGGCAACATCCTCATCAGTTAAAATAAAGTCATTAGGGTTGCCCTGTACAATAAAATTACCATCTTGATCGAATACATACCACTCAGTTGACCAAACGCCTACTGTAGTTTGCTGGTTACCTGTTGAAACAACATATAACTTTTTAGTCTGTGCAGTGTCAAGATCGTAACCAAGAACATCTGTTTTTTTACCTGAGAAGTAATTGATGAAGTCGTCCCAACCATTATGAGTTTCCGTATTACCGTAAGCTGAAATGTCGATTGTTGTGCCGGTCTTATCAGGAGCATTAGTCGCATTAGCAAGAAGTGAATACTGGTTTGAATCACCTGTTCTGTACTTTACATCGAACATGATTGTATCATAGCCCTGCTCTGCAAGTACAGCAAAGTCCTTATAGTCATATGACTGTCTGTTAGCAACTTTTCCGTCAGCATCTTTTGCACCCTTGAGAGTACTATGAAGACTTTCAAGACCGTAACTGTTAATTGTCATACCTGAAACAGAATATGGCTTAGTGGTATCTCCGTCATAACCAAATTGTTTTACTCCGTCAGCGTAGTAATACTTTGGAACTTTGATATAGAAAAGTCCGTCCTTGTTTTGGAGCATTGGCTGTCCCGGGTAAGCTGACGCATTAAATGCGTTGTCATTGTCAACTACATCGGATTTGTAATAATAGGTATAAAGAGCTACCGTATCGCCCCATTTACCTTTAAGCTCATCAGCGTTTACATAGAATGTGATGTAGTCGCCAGCCTTTTCAATATTAGTGTTGAAATAAACAGGTGTGATTTCAATATCAGTATTTTTACCATCTATTGTATAGCTTGCAGAGTAAACACCGGGTTCGGTCTGCTGTGCAGGAACAGTTTTACCGTTTACGCAATAAGCATAAACATAGTAGCCTGCATTTTTATAAGCTTCATTAACGGTTGTCTGAACAGTTACGATTGAACCTTCAACAGCCAAATATTTTGTATAACCGGCATTTTCCAAACCTTTTGTATCAATTACACCGCTCGTAACTTTTGTTACACCATAATCCTGTGTACCGTTCTTGGCAATAGTACCGTTTTTAGCATAAACACTGTATGTAAGTCTAAGCGACGGGTCATCAGCAAGGTAAACTGAATTTTTGTTAGCATCATATACTACATAACGAGGACTTCCTGAATTATTATAGTATGGATTTACAATATTATCTTCAAACGATTTAGCATTTGATGAATAAGCGTCGCTGTAATTATCTTTGGTAAGCCAGAAAGAAGAAGCATTACCGGCAGTACTTCTTATGTATTTATTATCACTGCCTTTAACTGTAAATGTAACTCCATCAGCAATAGGCGTAGATGAAACATAAACATTTTCTTCAACTTTACTCATTGCTGAAAGGGAATTACCATCTGAACCAACAACTGTGAATGCACTGTCAGCAAACATTGCCTTGACAATTGTTGTACTGTCAACACGGATTTTGATTGTTGCATTATTTACAGTTCCCTCAGTAACAGTAGCACCCGATATGCCCCAGCCGGCAAAATTATAATCACCTTTACCTTCTGCAGTAAGATCAACAATTGTGCCTTCCATTACATGTGCAATTTTATTATCAGCAATTGTATGGGAAGAAGAAGTAACAGAACCGATAGTTGAATCATAATTAAAAGTTACATCATAATAAGCCTTCTGAGTAATTACAGGAGTAACAGTAACATTATACTCCGGCATATTGAATGAAAAAACGCCGTCGCCGTTTGACGATACATTAACGCTTGCATCTGAACCGTCACCTTTTTTAATAATAAGACCGCCGGGCTTATATGCTTCTTCAGAAGCAGTAAGTGTTACCTTTACAACAGAATCAGCCGCAAACTCAGTATTCACAACATCAGATGAATCTGTAATTGTCATAGAACCAAGGTTATCAACACCCGTTGTGTTCGGAGTTACCTTATACTTAACAGCATCAGGAACTTTTACAAGTTTCAAATTCCATGCATTGTTGCCGGCACTAACATTTTTAGTGAACTCAAAAGTATAATCACCGTCACTGTTAGCGGTAAATGGAGCAAGATGAGTGTTATCAGGATTATCATTATATCTGTAAAGTGTAGATACATCTCCTACAACTCTAAGTCCGACAGCAGAAGAATTAAGGTAACGTTTTTCTTTATCGTATACACTGAGTCCATACTCACCCTTTGCGAAATGGAGAGTTATAGAATATTTATCACCAAGCTTTGTAAACGAACCGAGTGATGTGAAGTTTGAACCCTCACACAACTGAAAGGCAGAAGTTTCCTGTGCTGCAACCGTTACAGATGAAGAAAGGTTGGATTCTTTATAATTTACAGTATCAGTAGGAACAGCCTTTACTGTGTATGAACCTGATTCGGTTACTTCAAAAGAACCTGCTGTATTGCTCTGAGATGTTTTTGTACCGTCTTTGTAAAGTTCAAAAGTCACACCATCAGTCGGATAGGCATTTGTATTCTTAACAGAAACAGTTACGTTGCCGCCCGATGTTATTACACCGCCATTGGAAACTTCAATTTCAGGAGTTGCAAGTGTTGCTCCGCCACCGGAGGCTGTATCTGATTCAGTAACAGTAAGGTAGTTTTTTTGATTTGCTGATCTAATGGAAAATTTTACATATCTCTTTGAGGGGGTAAAAGTTATACAATGTTTCTCACTAGTACCCCATATTAAAGTTTTTTCAGAATTAGCCGAAATAGCTTCATCTGCATCCTTGTTTAGAGAGTTTTGAATAGCATTTCCATCTTCATGTGCTACCATTCGAAAATAAATTGTATCTCTACTGTTATTGGTATCATAAGTAACCGAACCGCTCGAACCAACAATTTTATAATTAGAATCGTCTTTATTCCAATTATTAAAACCAGCAGTTACAGTCCAATAGCTAATAGTCGCATTAGCTGTTGTAATCGTGCCTATAAGCATTGTGGAGAAAATCATCATTAAAGATAAAATCATGGACAATGAGCTTTTTCCGACACGGGAAAGTTTTGTTTTCATAATATTACCTCCATAACCTAATATTTTGGTTTTGGGAAAGTGGCATTAAAACTTTTACCGCCTGACCAACGGTGGAACACAAACAACAATGCGTGCTGTGCAACACAAGCAATAAATTGCGACATTTGAGTGATAACTGCAATATCTTGTGCAACACAGGGATAATCCGGTCAAAATAGGAACACTAACCCATATTTTTATACTTTCGATTATATCATTTTATAGTTAAATTTTCAATCATTAAAAGGAAAAATCTCTTGTTTGTATGTTATTATAATTTGAGGACAATATTTAGTAATAAATTTGTCGAAATGACAATTAAATTTTTATATTGCACAAATGATTACATTTTAATTTAGTTATAATAAACAATAAGTTTAACATTACTTATAATAAAAGCAGATTTTTTAATGCCGACTCAGCAATAAAGAAACAACGCAGGCCTTTTTGGCGAAAAAAATCGGTGAAAGCAAAATTACATTACCTTCACCGAAATTTAATCACCTAACTTTACAGACCGTAATTATACAAGCCCTACAACTGCTTTTTGAATGAGAGTTGCATCCTTAACATCAAGCTTACCGTTCATATTCGCATCAAGAAGTGTGTTCTGAAGATCCGAATATTCTTCAACACTAGCTACGGACTTTTGAACGGCTGTTGCAGACATTACAGACAGAGCATCGGCAGAATTGCTGTCATTGAGTAATTCACCAATCATATACTTCTCATTGTTAATATTAGTAAAACCAAGAACACTGTCTTCTGCAGTGCCGTTATAAATAAGATGTCGTGCAGAATGGAAATAATTGCGCGCCATCTGATCTGACTTTGTATTACCTGACGGGAGTTCAACAGCAGTTACTTCTGTGTTTGAGGAAGGTGCAATGTCATCAACCGCAAAGTAATATGTTTTGCCGGCCTCGAGTTTAGCGGAAACTTTTGCGTTAAGCTTTGTACCCGAGGTTTTGAAGCTTAGAGTTGTTGTTTCACCGTTTGTAACTGTGATTTTTTGTGTGTACCAGCAGAATGTCAATGTACCTGTGTATGATGTGCCAAAGTTATCATCATTACTTGTTGATGCTTTGTCAGGTCTTGTCATTTCTGTTGCAGCTGCTCCGTTTACTGACATTGAAACTTTATACATATACGAACGAGCTGACTTAAACTTGATTGTAGCCTCACCTGTTAAAGTTTGGCTAATATCCGCTGTTATCGTAAGTGTACCGTTTGTTGAGGCGGTAAATGTAGCCGGATTGACAATTTTACTTGATGACGCATAAGTCATTGTGATTGTATCATACTTGTAACCGCTGTTAACATTAAGTGTAACAGTAAAGTTCGTATCTTTCTTCATTACAATATCAGCATTTGCATCCGTTATTGTCGTTGTGGTTTTGGCACCCTTATCATTTGTATATTCAACAGCTACCGACGCATTTTCTACAAAAGGTACTGTTACTGTAACTGTTTCTACTACAGGAGTTGTCTGTTCTACCGAAACAGTTACCGCACCGTCAGCTGATGCTGTGAATTTAGCCGGACTTTTCGATGAAGTGTCAGTACCGTATGCAATGCTCTTGAGTTCATAATCGGTAATAGGGGTTACTGTTACAGTAAATTCCGTATCTTTCTGCATTGCCAATGTTGTATCAGCTGTAATTTCGGCTGTTGCAGATGTCGCTTTGTCATTGGTGTAGCTGACATTAATTGTTGCATTATTTAGCTTTGTAAAATCAACATTAACCGTATCAACCGCTACTGTTACTGCGATGTCTTTTACATCTTTAACGGCTGTAATCGCCTCACCGTTATTATAGCTTCCATTGTTATAGCTGATATTACCAACCTTGTAACCCTTTGCAGGAGTTACATTAACAGTGAACGAAGAACCTACTTGAATATCAAATGTTCCCGATGTGTATTCCTGTCCGCCGGCTGTTACTTTTACAGTCGCATTAGCTACTGTTGGAACGTTAATTGTAACTGTATCGGGGACAGGCTGATACATAGCTACACTAAATGTTGTTGCACCGGACTCAGCCGTAAAGTTTGCACCGGTTTCAGTTTTACTTTGCGTTCCGTATGTAATTTTATTGAGAGTATAACCGTTTTCGCCCGCAACATTAACCGTGAATGAAGATCCTACTTTGATATCAAATAAATCACCCTCGTTGTAGGTTGTAGAATTATTTACAACAACTGTTACAGTTGCGTTATCAACTGTAGGGACTGTAATTGTTACGGTTTCGGTCGGTTCAGTAGGCTGAATCGAGCCTTCTGTCACAGTAACAGACTTACCACCGTCAAATGCAAAAGAGTATGAACCGTATGTTTTTACGGAAATACGATAAAAATATACCGGCTCGCTCTGAGTAGGATCAGATTCCTTAGGAACATAACGTTCTTGTGGACCATTAGAACTAAAATTACCTGCACATGTAGAACAGTCAACTTTTACATCATTTTGAGTTTTCCATACCGTATTACGATAAGGTATATCAGCATTCTTATTCACTATGAAATAAAAATTACTGCCGAAATTGACAGGAAGATTACTCACATAATAGCTTGAACCGTTTTTAGTCATAGGCACTGCTTTCCAATTTCCAGAATACTGTCCAATATTATCATTAGTAGAATACCAAAAATAATACTCACCCGTAACAGGCTGAGTTGTTTCAGCAGAAGAATCTGTTGCTGTTGTAGGCTCAGTAGGTTCTATGGGCAAACTAAATGTCGCATACATCTTTTTATCTTCAGAATCAAAAATAATATAATACTCAGAAGATTGAGCGGAAATGCTCGCATTATTGCTATCGTCTGAAAGATTACTAATTACAATTTCAGAATTACCCTTTACATTATTTCCACCATAATTATTTGAAGTGGTCCATTCAGTTCCATCAGATATCTTAAATTTGTTAGTCGATGTAAAATTATTTGACTTATAATAATACAATGAAGTACCGCTTATCGGTGTCATTTCTGTGGTTCCCCAACTATTTTCAGTACCTCTGTAATAATAATTAGCTGCCGCACTTACAGTTGAAATGCCTACCACCATAGTGGAAATAATAAGCATTGCTGTTAGGAGCAATGACAACATCCGTTTTGCCTTTCGTTTTATTTGAGTTTTCGTTTTCATAAAATTTGCCTCCATAACCTAATATGTTCTGACTGATAGAAATACTTCTAACAATCGTTTGTATAATTGTAGCATTTTTAGTCAGTTTTTTCAATTGTTTTTTGGTAATTTTATAGCATTTGTATATTATGTAAATTTAAAGAACAATAAAAAAGCAAATTTTAGCATTTTGACAGCATCTTTTTGTTCGGTGCCAATTTTTTACTGTATTTTTCGTCATTTTGCACAATTATCGTTATAATGTTAACAAGATATCAGTCAAATGATTTTGTGCTGTCAGAGTTAATATAAATTTGTCGATATCTAAAATATAATTTAACAGCCACATTGTTTCATTTACTGT
>ULUX01088055.1_pt1 | contig 13119 bp, 15 predicted proteins | sample 1958961 | NCBI WGS metagenome assembly ULUX01 (sample SAMEA4835773, study PRJEB28245) | human gut metagenome | biome: gut microbiome; material: fecal sample | place: Denmark | collected 2008 | reverse complement strand
TTAAAGTTGGAGTATTAAACTATATTTTAAATAGTACTTCAGAGTATCATTATGATTTTATAGGAATTCTTTATGATGTTGCAACAACTCATATGATAAATAGTTTAAAAGATTTAAATATAGAGGTATTTTTATATGCTTTAAATAAAAAAGATAAATATTTATTTAAAGATGTTTATTATATTGTAGATGATTAATAACTTTGAAATTCTTTTGGAATTACTTGATGATAAGTATCAAGAATAAATTTTCTATCAAATCCCTGTTGATACCGATAATGACTCGTTTCATAATTTGGAGTATATAAATGATAAGGAATTAACTTAAAGTTACGTAAATCTTTATCATAATAATTAATAATAAGCTCAGTTGTGATATCAGAGATAGTGATTTCATTATTTTTTTTAGTAATATTTAATTGAGATAATAAACCCATTTGATAAGCATTATTAAAAGTATTATTGGTTCTAGGAATATCTCCATCAGCACTAACAAAGTTTCCTAAAGAATAATAAACTAAAGTTTTGTGTTTATCTCCAATCCATTCAATAGGTTGGATGTTATGAGAGTGATTTCCGACAATAATATCAACCCCTAAAGAATTAAAAAAATGAGCCAAATCTTTTTGCGTTTGATTAGGCATAAAAGTGTATTCTTGACCCCAATGCATAAGTAGAATAGTAACATCTACTTCTTTTTTTAATACTTCAATTTGGTTTTGCATTCTTTCTTTATCACTATCCGTTACTTCTGGAGAAGCACTATTTTTATATAAGCTTACCATATATTCATGAGGTAAATCTATTTTTTTATTTGTCCCCATCGTATAAGCTAGAAAACCAAATTTTATTCCATTAATGTTTAAAATATGTAATTTTTCTGTTTCTTCGGGTGTTTTAAAAGTACCAACGGTTAAAATATCAGAATGATTTTTAAAATAATCAATCGTAGAATAAATACCCTCAATTCCCTCATCAAAAGCATGATTATTAGCAGTCGATAATACTTCAAAATCGAGACTTGCTACTAAATCACCAACCCAAGAAGGAGCACAAAAACTATAGTTATCTCCGCCATTTACTTCTAAAGCATCATTACCAATTACTACTTCCATATTTCCAATAGATAAATCATCTTCTAAAAAGTAATCTCTAACAGCATGAAAATAAAAATTTTTATCTTCCTCATGATTAATCGCCTTATAATAAGCTGTTTCAAAAAGCAAATCTCCAACTAATGTTAATTTTGCTTTTGAATATTTTCTTGTTCTTGATATACAGGAGTATCTTTTGGGTGTTCTATACTTTTCTTTTTTGAAGCGTGGAATTGCAAGAAAAAAATACCACTCATTATTCCTAATCCTAATAGAATAACAAGTGATACTACTGCTTTTTCATAAACTACACCTACTAATAACATTATAACATACTTTGATCTAAATTAAGTTTTCTTTTTTCGTAATATAAAAAGAAATAATAAAATTGTAATGATAGAAAATCCCAAAGAAACAAACGGAAGGGCATAATATATAAATAATTCATTAATATAGTTAAAATCAAATAAACGATCAATTAAAATAGCAATAATTGCAATAATACCAATAGTAATACCAGAAGAATGCTTTTGAGGAACTAAAGTTTTAATGGAATAAATACTAAAAGTAGCGGTAATAAATAGATCAAAAGCCCAAGCAATAGATAAAATATTTTCTACTTTTTCAATAAAATCAAGTAGAATAACTTGCTTTAAAACCATGTATTCAGGGAAACGAAAGACATTAACTAAAACTTCACCAAAAACACCATTAATACAAAAAATCGCTAAAACAACTAAAAATGTTGACAATAAATAATATTTAGCATAGTTCTTAACCGTACTAGGAAAATGAAGAGTTAATATACCTGGAAAAGAACTAATACCAGCAAAGGAAATAATAGTTAAAAATAAACTTGTTGGTTTAGCAGTTAAAATAGGTAAAAAATTATAAGTATCAAAATTTCCTACAATACTAACGATAGAGAGAATAGATAAAATTAATCCTATAGGAAATAGGGAAGAAGCAACCCGATGAATTAGTGTAAGTCCACCCCAAGCACAATAAATAGAAAGCAAAATCCAAGGAATTAAAATCATAAATACAGGGGTAGTAGGAAGAAGAAAACTAGAAACAAAAATTTCATAGATGAGCAAAGTATAAAGCAGTAAACATACGCTTCCAAGAAGAATAATGATTCGGGTAACAATCCCTATAATTTTATTTTCACTTAAAATTTGCGATAACGATTTATCTTTTTTACTTCGAATAATATGACGATATCCCAAAATGATTAGTAAACCTAAAAACATCCCAATAATAGCTCCAATATAAGTATCTTTATTTGTATATTTACAAATTAAAGAAATTCCTAGTCCAAAAAATAGACTTCTAGTTAGAAAAAATAAGATTGTAGCATTTTCTTTTTTCATGATTTCACCTCAAAAGTTAATCCCTTTTTATTAATTTTTAAATCAATATCATACGAAATATCTTGCTTAGTCCATTTAAGAAAATCTTTTACCCGATATTTACTATAATAACTTCTTCCGATATTTAAAGCATTTGATTGGGAAGCTTGCAATTTTTTTAAAACTTGATCAATTTCTTTTTCAATTACTTTTGTAAATTCTTTTTCAAGTTCAATATAAGTATCAGGATCTTTTAAATTATACTCACAATTATTTTCGCTAATTCTAGCATTGATCGTTCCCTTAACTAGAAGTTGATCTTTTCCTGGTTCGATTTTAAAATCACTTTTATAATCAGCAATCACAACGTCTTGGTCATTACCACAAGTTGTTTTAAAGTGAATGGATTCTACATTAAAATTATTTAACATATTAATAATATTTGCTTCTTCATTATTAAAAGTCATAACGAGTTCATAATCTTTAAAAACCCCTAAACCATCTAATGCAATTTTCTTATCATCTACTTTAAAGATAGGAAGCATCGCATCCTGCCCCTCACTTAAAATGCTATTTAAAGTCTTTGTAAATTGAATATAATAAGCCGAGTTATAAGTTTCTAAATTATATTCTAATAATTGTACTAGAAAGGAGCTGACAATAGGATGTTCACGAGAGGAGGCACTAATCAAGTCTTTTGCTGAATCCTCTGCAATAACGGCATAAAATTCATTTCGAAGTCGTTCACTACGAATCAAATAATCAACACATTCTTCTAAATGATGAAGTGCCACATCTTTACTAAATACAATTACTTCCACATGTTCAAAATAGGGAACCTTATCCATTTGGTTTGCTGCTTTAGTAAAGGCATAAACGAGATTATCACCTTTAGAAGTCACAGTATATGTACTACTAGAAGCTGATGTTTCTCCTTCCTTTTTAGTACTGATAATTTCAAAAGTAACTTGATATTCTTGATCTTCATAGTCAATTCCAATTCCCGAAATAATTGCTAAGTCATCTAGTTGATTATAATCATAGCACCCACTAAGTAAGATAGGCAAAATAAAAATTAAAATTAATTTTTTCATATATTTCCTCCTTGTTTTGTTTGATTTTTTTGTGAAAGGATTGAACTACGATGTTTATCTTTCCTAAGAGGTGCTTTAAGAGCTGTTTTAAAAAAGTAAGTTTTATCAAAAGGCACAAGAGGATAAAAATAGGGTTTACCAAAAGAATGCATTTTATTGATACGAATAAGGAAATAAAATGTCGCAAAGACAAGACCTAAAATACCATAAAAAGCTGCGGCAAATAAAAAGATAAAACGTAAATTTCGTAAGGCATTTGATACTTCAATTTCGGTAAAAATCAAACTAGCCATAAAGGTAAGAGCAATAATAATAATGGTAATAGGGGATACAATTCCTGCGGATACAGCTGCATCTCCTAAGACTAAAGCTCCTAAAATAGAAATAGCACTACCATAAGTATTAGGGAATCGAAGATCACTTTCTCTAAGCATTTCACAAACAAAAAGCATAATCAAAACTTCAACGATAGAGGGGAAGGGAACCCCATCTCTTTGAATACTAAAACTAACAAGTAAGTTAGTAGGAATAGTTTCTTGATTATAATTAACTAAAGCAATATAAATAGCTGGAACAGTCATAGATAGAAAAAAGCAAGCAAAACGTACAATTTTTAGAAAATTAATATTTTTACTTTTATGATAATTATCCATACCTGGATTGATAAAGTCAATAAAGAAAGCTGGAAGAATAATCGCAAAAGGAGTAGTATCTACAACCAAAACAATCTTTCCTTCTAATAAAGCCCGTGCCACAAAATCAGGACGTTCGGTTACTTGATAAGTTGGAAAATGTGTTTTATCTTCCTCGGTAATTAATTGCCCAATACTACTCGAATCTAAAACACCATCAATATCAATTTTATTTAGTTTTTCTGTTACTAAACGTATAGTGTCTTCATCCGTAATGTCCTGAAAATATAAAAGCCCCACTTTAGTTAAAGTTTTTCTACCAATCGTAAATTCATCTGTTTTAAGTTTGCTGGACTTTAATCTTTTTTTGATTAGTCCAAGGTTAATTTGATAATTTTCAGTAAAAGCGTCTTTTGGCCCATTAGGAGCAGCTTCTGTAGCAGGAGTTGGAATTCCCCGGTTAATATCTGCTCTTGTTTCAACTGCTAAAATAGTATTTTTATGAACAATAATCGTAAATCCATTTGTAATAAAGTATTCTACTTCATCAATGTTTTTAATCTCTTTTGTATTAGGACTTGGAAGAATGCTAGCAATATCTACTGCCTTGGTATTTTTAAAACTGCTAAAGCTACTTAAATTTTTTAAAATATAATCATTAACCTTATCACTAGAACTAACGGTTTCTAAATATAAAACAGTAACCGTATCAAGTAAAGATAATCGAATATTTTTAGTAACCAAATCGGGTGTATTTTGAAACTCATTTTTTATTCTTTTTACAATTTTATTTTCCATAATATTCCACCTAAGATTATTATTAGAAAAATTTAAAATTCTATACAAAATAAATAAAAATGATTGACTTAGAAAAAAAATTAGTGTAATATTAAAGAGTACTGAAAAGAAGTGGAGTAGTACTCAAGAGGCTGAAGAGGGGTCCCTGCTAAGGATCTAGGTCGGCGAATGCTGGCGCGGAGGTTCAAATCCTCTCTACTCCGCCATTTAGTTATGAAAACCTATATGGTTTTTTTATTTTGGAAAAAGAAAAAATAAGACTTCTACTTTCCGTAGATTTACAAACGAAAAAAGATTTGCTATTCTTATGTTCGAAAAAAGGTAGAAAAATGAATAGTAAGAAAATAGGAAATTTTATTAAAGAAAAAAGAGAAGAACAAAAGCTAACCCAAGAAGAGTTAGTTAAAAAGTTATATGTATCAAATAAAACAATATCAAAATGGGAAACTAGTAGAGGACTTCCTAGTATTGATTTACTAATTCCTTTATCAAATATATTAAAAGTAGAACTAAAAGACTTACTGCTTGGAGAAGAAAAAAAGGATACAACAAATGAAGAAATAATTATCAAACAATTAAAAATAAAAAGAAGAAAAAATATTTTAAATTTAATATTCGGAATAGTCATATGTATTATTTTATGTATATTAGAAACTTTATTATATATAAGTGGAATAAATGAAACATTAGGTATTATTATTTTGGGTATTATTATTTTGATGTTACTAATTTTTGAGTTAGCTAATTATCTAATTTATAAAAAGTAGCTATTTTTTCTTGGGAGGTACTAAATCAATGCCTCCTTTAGAAAAAGGGTTGCATTTTAAAATTCTTTTAATCATTAGAAAACTTCCTTTAAAAAATCCATGAACTTCTAAAGCTTCTATTGCATAATTACTACAAGTAGGATAATACCGACAGTGATTATGAATATCACCAGGAATGGATTGATAAAGCCTAATTAATTTAATTAAAAATTTTTTCATAGTCACATCACGAATCTATTGTAACATAAAAAGAATTGTAAACTCTACTAAAAGTCAATTGTAATGAGAAAAAATTTATCATATAATAGAGGCAAGTGAGAAAAATGGGTAATAAAAAATTAGTTCATGAAAAAGGGAAAGAAAAAAGCCCTAACGAAGAAAAAAATTCTATATCTAATGCTACTGATATCTATATAAAAAAACAAAAGATGGAAAGAAAAACAACATGGATAATAATTAGCATAATTTTTATAATTATTTTAGGAACTCTTCTTTTAGTATGGCAAATAAATAAACCAAAATATAGTAAAGATCATGCTTTTACTCAATTTTATATTCCAAATACTAGTAATATAAAGGGTGATATAAATATTGAAGAGTTTATTTCAATAAGTCCGGATTTTGCTATTGGAGCTAACAAATATGGCTATGCAGTATTTATCAATCCTGATAAAGCTTTTGCAAGATTACTAAAAAATTATGAAAGAGGAATTAATTTAATAAAAAAAGAATTTAAATTAGGAAAACTAAGTAAAAATAATTTTACGAGTTATAAGATCTATGGTGTTCAAGTAACAACAGGCACAGATGAAGAAAAAAAGGAAGCGAGAATGATAAGTAGAATTTTAGATATTTATGAAAATAGTTTTGATATAAATACAATTGATAAAATGATGTTTCATTAAGGTTAAGCAGCATTCTTTAATTTGTAATAAATCAAAAACAGGTAAATATTTACTTGTTTTTTTATATAATGTATAGTAAAATACTATTGGCAAATAAATTGCAAATACACATTAATATTTAGTGATATGCCTAGTGCCGCGAAGAGTGGTGGTGTATCATGTTTGAAAATATTAAGAGGGTAAAAACGAAAGGATGGGATAATTTATGGCCGTTGTTTCTATGAGTTATTTATTAGAAGCAGGTGTTCATTTTGGACATCAAACAAAAAGATGGAATCCAAAGATGAAAGAATACATTTTTGGAGCAAGAGAAGATATTTATATTATCGATCTTGAAAAGACAACAAAACTTCTTGAAGAAGCTTATGTTGAAGTGAAAAAAATTGCGGATAACGGAGGTACTTTCTTGTTCGTTGGAACTAAAAAACAAGCTCAAGAAGCTGCCAAAGAAGAAGCAGAAAGAAGTAAGTCTTATTATGTAACTGAAAGATGGCTAGGAGGAACACTAACTAATTTCAGAACAATCAGAAGAAGAGTAAAAAGACTTGAAGAAATTGAAAATATGGAACGTGATGGTAAATTTGATGTTTTACCAAAGAAAGAAGTAATTGGATTAAAGAAAGAATACGATAAGTTAAATAAAATTTTATGTGGTATTCGTGATATGAATAAACTTCCAAATGCTTTAATTATAGTAGATCCTAAAAAAGAAATTAATGCAATTAGAGAAGCAAGAAAACTTAGAATACCAGTATTTGGTATTGTAGATACAAACTGTGATCCAGATGATGTTGATTTTGTCATTCCAGGAAATGATGATGCTGTTAGAAGTGTTAAAGTAATTCTTGGTGTACTTAATAATGCTATTTGTGAATCTCGTAATTTAGAAATGGTAGATTATGTAACAGAAGAGGATAAAAAGTCAGCAAAAGAGATTAAAATGGATGAGTTAATTAAAGAAGAAACAAAAGGAAAAGAAGAAACAAAAGCTGTTGAAGTTGTAGAAGAAAAAGAAGTTGAAGTAACTGAATCAAATGAAAAAGCATTAGAAGATATGACTTTAACAGAATTAAAAGCTATAGCTAAAGAACGTAGTATAAAAGGTTATAGTACAATGAAAAAAGATGAATTAATTAGTGCATTAAAGTAATAAAATAATAAGGAGGATAATTATGGAAGTTACTGCCGCAATGGTAAAAGAGCTTCGTGAAAAAACCGGAGCTGGAATGATGGATTGCAAAAAAGCTTTAAATGAATGTAATGGAGATATTACTGCAAGTATTGATTGGCTAAGAGAAAAAGGTATTGCTAAAAGTGCTAAGAAAGAATCGCGTATCGCTGCTGAGGGACTTGCAAATATCTATATAAATGGAAATAAAGCTGTAATTTTAGAAGTAAATAGCGAAACAGACTTTGTAAGTAAAAATGAAGAATTTACTAGTATGATTGATACAATTGGTAATGCTGTTTTAAAGAGTGATGCCAAGTCTTTAGAAGATGTTTTAAAAGTAAATACTGATGAAGGAACAATTGAAGATTTAGTTATTGCTAAAACAGCCAAAATTGGTGAAAAATTATCATTACGTCGTCTTGAAGTAGTAGAAAAAAATGATGATGAAGTATTTGGCTCATACTTACATATGGGTGGAAAAATAGCTGTATTAACAGTATTAAAAGGAGCAAATGAGAGTGTAGCTAAAGATGTTGCTATGCAATCAGCAGCAATGCGCCCAAGTTATGTTTTTCCAGCAGATGTTCCTGAGGAAGTACTTGAAAATGAAAGAAAAGTACAAAAAGAACTTGCTATTTCTGAAGGAAAACCAGCAGACATAGCTGAAAAAATGGTAGAAGGAAGAATTAAAAAATTCTATAAAGAAATCTGTTTAACAGAGCAACCATTTATAAAAGATGGCGATGTAAGCGTTAAAGATTATGTTGCAAAAAATAATGGTGAGATTAAAACAATGATTCGTTATGAAGTAGGCGAAGGTATGGAAAAAAGAAATGAAAACTTTGCTGAAGAAGTAATGAATCAAATTAAGTAAAACTCTTTGGTAGAAGAGTTTTTCTTTTTTCTATACATTTATTTAACAGAAGAAAAGGTTTTTTCTTAATTTTATAGAACGAAAATGCTATAATAAAAGTGTGGTGAAAAACATGAAGAAGAAAATAAAAAGAGTATTACAAGGATTAACGTTCATAGCAATTATAATTGGATTTATTGTAATAGGAACAAGAGATTTTGACAAAAAAGTAGTAGTGGATAATGAAAAATTTGATCAAGACTATGTTAATGTAAATAAAGAAAATGTATTCAAGTATGTAAACGCTGTAGAAGTTTCTACCGAATTAAAAAAAGATGCAATTATTTTTATGGGATATCCAGAAAATGTTTGGAGTGGCTATTATGCCAATATTTTAAATGAGGCTGCCAAAGATGCAGGAATAAAAGAGATATTATATTATGATTTTTATGAAGATCGGGAAAATCATAATGCAACTTATCAAAGCATAGTTTTAAATTTATCAAATTATTTAATAACATTAGATGATGGTACTCAAGAGATATATGCTCCAACTCTAGTAATAGTAAAAGATGGTAAAGTAATAGCATTTGATAATGAAACAGCTTTTATAAGGGGAAATCTAACACCAGAAATTTATTGGAACGAGTATAGAGCAGGTGCCAAATATAATTTATTTAATTCAATGTTTGAGGAATATTTAGAATGAAAAGATTATTGTTAACTAGCTTAATTACCATTGTAATAGGGATAGTAATATTTATAACTTATGAATTATTTTTTATTAAAGAAAATGTAGAAACATCAGAAACGGAACAGCAAAATATAGAGCAGATTTATGAATTTGATATATCTTATGCCAAAAAGGTTGCTATAGAAGAACTAAAAAATATCATAGAGGAAGAAGAAACTATTCTAATATTTATAGGAAAGGAAGAAGAAGAAGCAACTAAAAAAATAAGCACTATATTATCCGATTTAAAAGATGTTTATAAGTTTAATCTTTATTATTTAGAAAAAGAAAGCGGTATAGAAAAAACACTAGCTTATCAGGATCTACTTACTAGCTATCCTGATATAACGAACTATATAAATTTCACACCAGTTATTCTTGCTTTTAAAAATAATCAATTCATAGCTGGAATACCAGGAGGTGTAGAACAAAAAAACATGGTCAGTTTTTTAGAATATATAGAAACTTTAGAATAAGGTTATACTTGTAAAAGTATAAGAACTTAAGTATAATGATAGTATAAAATCAATTTTAGGAGGAATATTAAAAATATGGACGAAACAGAATTAAAGTTCAAAAAAACAATTGAAAGTTTAGAAAATAAACTATTAAACATTAGAGCTGGAAGAGCAAACCCAGCTATGTTAAATGGAATTAATGCTAGTTATTATGGAGTACCTACTCCAATTCAATCTCTAGCCAATATTACTGTGCCAGAAGCACGTAGTTTAATGATTAAACCGTTTGACAAAGGTGCGTTAAAAGAAATTGAAAGGGCAATTAATGAAGCAAATATTGGTATTACCCCTGTAAACAATGGTGAAATGATTATTTTAACGGTTCCAGAGCTTACAGAAGAAAAAAGAAAAGAATATGTTAAAATGGCCAAAGGAGTATGTGAGGAAGCCAAAGTAGCTCTAAGAAATATTAGACAAGATGCAAATACTGAAATAAAAAAGCAAGAATTACCAGAAGATGAAGAAAAAACATTTTTAAATGACATACAAGAACAAGTAAACGAATATAATAAGAAAATAGATGAGATATTTAAAGAAAAAGAAACAGAATTAATGAGGGTTTAATATGAAGAAAAACTTTAAGGAAATTGACAATAAAGAAGTAAATGAAGTTGTATCATTAACTAAAAAGATTTTAAAATTATTATATATTGTTATGATAGTAGCAATTGTTTTGTGTGGTACAATTATTCTAAAAAATTTAAATGTTTGGAATATTCTTTTGACCTTTCTTAAAGTTTTAGCTCCATTATTTATTGGATTTGTCATTGCGTGGTTATTTAATCCCATTGTCAAGAAGTTAAATAAAAAAGGAATTCCTCGGATCGTAGGAAGTTTACTAGTATATACTGTATTTTTACTATTTATTTATTTCTTTTTAAGGATGTTAGTTCCAACTTTATATACGCAAATTAACGAATTAATTGCAACTCTTCCATCTATTTTGGACAAATTTAGTACTTTTATAGATGATTTTATTAATCAAATATCTATTAGTGGCATAGATTTAACAGGATTTAAAGATAATTTATTTGATGGCGTAGGTGGCTATTTAATTAACTTTACTAATTCTCTTCCAACGTCATTAATAGGAATATTAGGAAGTCTGGCATCTGGATTAGGAACTATTTTAATAAGTTTAGTAATTGGTCTATATATGTTGTTTGATTTTGACGCAATTACAAAGCATTTTCTAAAATTAGTACCAAACAAGAATAAATATGAAATTGAAGTATTAATAACTGATATTGGCAAAGAAGTAAGAAAGACCATAAGTGGAACTCTTTTAGTCGCGTTTATGGTATTTGTAGGTGATACAATTGGTTTTGCAATAACAGGATTAAATGCACCGTTATTATTCGGATTATTCTGTGGCTTAACCGATTTAATTCCATATATTGGACCATACATTGGTGGAGCGGCTGCAGTTATTGTAGGCTTTAGTCAAGGAACCATTACAGGAATTGCAGTTTTAATCATTTGTGTAGTAGTTCAATTATTAGAAAATTATGTTTTACAACCAATTGTGATGAGCAAAACAACTCATCTACATCCTGTAACAATTATGATTGGGTTACTAGTATTTGCGCATTACTTTGGTATTGTTGGTATGATTATTGCAACACCATGCATTGCTTTATTAAAAGTGATATTTAGATTTATAGTAAAAAAATATAATTTATTTAAAGATGATGAAGTTTTATTAAAAGAAGTACTCAAATAATCTTAGAGTACTTCTTTTTTGAGTGTTTTACCACAAATATAATCAATTGATACATGAAATTTAGTAGCAAAGAAATGTAAATAATCTACTTTTAAATTCTGTGGATTACTCTCATATCGATGAATAGTTGGGATAGAAATTTTAAATTCTTTTGCCAGTTCTTGCTGAGTAACTCTATGTATTTTACGTACATATTTTAGACTAAACTTCAAATATTTAAAATCAAGATCAAACGGACCAAATTCATTTATATTCTTACTTAATCCCAGTAAAGTATTTAAAGAAATTTTAAAATAATTACTAAGTTGATTTAATTCTTCTATTCTCATTGGTCGAATATTGGCTTCATAAAGTTTATAAGATGATAAAGTTACTTTAAGAAATCGTGCCATATCTTTTTGTGATAGATTGTGCTCTGATCTAAGCTTTGAAATTAACATGCCATCTTGCATAGTATTCCTCCTTTCGAGTTGTATAGTATATCCAAAAAAAATGCAAAAATTGTCGAACGGTGGAACTCCTTTTAAAATATGAACCCATATTCTAAAAAAATAAAGGAAATGAATAAAAAAGGGGTAATAAATAGTAGTGAAGGGAGGAAAATAGATGCCTAAGATAGAAGTAGTAAAACAACGTGATTTAAAAGATTGTGGCGCTTGTTGTATAGAATCCATTTTAAAGTATTATGGTGGCTATGTTCCATTAGAGAAAGTAAGGGATGATACTTGTACAAATATGAACGGAACAACAGCATTTCATATAATAAAAGCTTTATGTGGTTATGGATTTGATGCGATTGGAGTAAAAGCAGAAAACATTTTAGACGAAAATATTTATTTCCCTGCTATAGCTCATGTTCAACTAACAAATGGGCTACAACATTTTGTAGTAATCTATAAAGCAAACGAAAAATATGTTTATCTTATGGACCCGGCTAAAGGAAAAGTAAAAATGTTAATTCAGGAATTTCTGAATATTTGGGATAACATTTTAATATTAGCAACACCTAGTAATAATATATTAAGATATACCAAAGAACTTTCCATAGTAGGATTATTTGGTAAATTATTAATAAAACATAAATATTTGTTTTTAAAAATCATAATTACTAATATTGTTTTAATGCTTTTAACCATAATTGGAAATTTTTATTTTCAAATAAGTATATCTTGTATTCAAGAAGGGCAAGAAGCTAAATTCATTAAATTTATCGTAATTCTCTTTTTTATTATACTTCTTTTTAAAATTATCATAAATTATATAAAAACCTATTACCTCAATTATCTTAACAAAAATCTAGACACCGAATTATTTTCTATGTTCTTAGAGCATATATTTAAACTCCCTTTGAAATTTATTCAAAATCGTACAACTGGAGAAATAGTAACCAGAATTGATGAATTAAGTAATACAAAAAATTTATTTTCTGAAATTTTTGCTACCTTAATTTTAAATACGATTTTGATATTTGGTGCGATAG
>ULUX01009440.1_pt1 | contig 13194 bp, 10 predicted proteins | sample 1958961 | NCBI WGS metagenome assembly ULUX01 (sample SAMEA4835773, study PRJEB28245) | human gut metagenome | biome: gut microbiome; material: fecal sample | place: Denmark | collected 2008 | reverse complement strand
GCCACGATCAGAAACCGTCTCAGCCGTATGCACCCTGCTACCATAACGATTGCGTAACTGCTGTTTCACCTCTTCCGAATCAGTTGCCAGATAGATACACAAATCATCATACATATCACTTTCTTTGTCCAACTGTGTAAAAAACAAATCCAATGGACTTTGACGGATGGCTACCGTATGATCTGCACGACGAATATGTACACCTACCGTATGCTTGGAAAAGTGACAAAAACGGAGTTCGACTTCTTCACAAACGGAAGCGACAGGGTGAAACAAAGAACGAAGTAAATTTGTACTGTAATTCACAAACTGGTCACAAGTAGCAATGTACAACCGTCCACTTTGAGATGCCCACTCTTCCAGCTCCGACTCCTTATAACAAAGAGCACGTACGTCCCTTTCATACAGACAATCCTCAAACAACAATTTCTGAAAAAGTTTCGGAAGATAAAAATTACGCCTGCGAGGACGGTCATACATAAGCAAATGTTTGCAAGATGTCTCCGAAAAGGATATATTCATCAACTCCGGTTCCTCAAACACTTTGAAAAAGGGAGCATTCAGTCCCCAATCACGGAACCATAGTACCTCCAACTTTCTCCTTACTCTATATGTCAAGGTAACGGCAGAAGCTACAGCGCGCATACGATTAGCTAATCCTCCCACCGGCACTAATATAATCTTTTCCATAATCATATATTCATTTCCAACACAAAAGTAAACAAGTTTATTATTCTTTGGCTATTTTTGCAGACAGTATTTACACAAATTCAAAAATATGAATATTAATCCGAACTCACCGGTTTCCATTTCAGTCGTTATGTGTACCTATAACGGAGATAAATATCTTGAACAGCAAATAGATTCTATATTGTGCCAGACCTATCCCATCCATGAATTGATCATACAAGACGATTGTTCTACCGATCGTACAGTAACAATTATTGAAGCATATCAAAAACGAGACCCACGTGTCAAACTCTATATTAACGAGGCACCACTAGGATTCAATTACAATTTTTCATCCGCCTTCGCCAAAGCTGAAGGTGAATATATCGCCTCTTCCGACCAAGATGATATCTGGCGACCGGATAAGATAGAGATTCTGATGAACCACGCAACAAATCATTCTCTACTTTTTCATAACTCTTACCTATTCACCACGGATATTCAACAGACCATGGGGAAAAAAAAAAAATCTAATGTACTTTACAACGAGCTTTATCTATTAATGAAACCATATGTCCCGGGACACGAATGTTTCTTCCACCGCAATATCCTACCCATTTTCCAGCAAGCTGTGAAACAAGAGAATAACATCTCCTATGACTCCTTGCTAATGTTGGCTGCCGTTGTCTCCGGACCAATAGAGTTCATTGACGAAGGACTGGTCTATTGGCGTAGACATCCTCAAGCCACTTCCTACCATACGGAACAAAAATACAATGCATGGGAAGGACTACAAACTGCTCTGAAAAGCCTAAGCAACCACTCACAGCGCAATGTTACAAAAAGATATTTTCAAGCTGTCAGCAACTATCCATTCAGGCAGAAATATACCATCCGAACAATTCGGTATATGAAGACAGGCAGTATTATTGGAATTCTGAAAGCCTGTTGCGTCTGTTGCATTCAGCATAAACAACTTTATCCCCATACACGTTTTTTGCAATCATGCATCAAGTCTTTTTTCACTCCCTTGTATTTTATCCGAGATTGTAGTAAATTTGCCATCCATTAATGACTTAGGAATATGATAACATTTACTGTATTTCCGCGTTTAAGGCAAAACCCTAACGAAAAAAACAATCCCTATATAGAGAATTTCATCGCTTCCTTGAACCGTGAAGGAGAAAGTACTGTTATCAATCCTCCACACCGAAACCCGCTTCTTAGCATATTGCCTCCCAAACGATGGGGAGACGTGATTATCTTCAATTGGTTTGAAAGTATTCCTGATTTCAAATACGGACTTTTACAAACTGTCACGGCAATCTGTTTCGTAACAGTACTCAAATTGGCAAAGAAGAAAATCGTATGGGTACTGCACAACAAAAAACCACACAATGACGGGTATACAGGCATGAAAAAATTCCTCATGCGTTTCATCGTCCGGAAAGCGGATTTAATACTTACACACGCTACCGAAGGGCTGGAAATCATCCGGCAGAGATATCCGCAAGCCAGCGGAAAAGTTCATTTTCTGCACCATCCTACCATCAATCGACTTCCCCGACAGTTACCTGCCGAGAATAATATTCTTTATGATTTGCTGATATGGGGTACTATCTCACGCTATAAAGGTATACATGAATATCTTTCATACCTACGTAACCATCCGGAGCAACACCCCAATGTCTGCATTATCGGACGATGTGCCTCCGCCTCTTTGTTGAAAGAATTGCAGGACAAAGCACCTGATTATGTCAAAATCATCCCTGAAAGTCCATCGTTTGAAAAGCTAAGTAATTACGTAGCCTGCTCCCGTTTTGTACTCATTCCTTACTGTCCCGATTCTGTATTAAGTTCGGGAGTATTAATGGATTCCCTTTCTTTCGGGGCAAAGGTAATAGGACCAGCCACCGGATCATTCATCGATTACAGCCACAACAGTCTATTAAACGTCCACACATTTAAAAGTCTGGATGATATTGCCGTCATCCTCTCAGACTATAAAAAAGAAAAAGCCTCACTAGTTGGATATAGGCAATTTCTCGATGAAAACGCTTGGCAGTACTTCGGCAGCAAAATTATTGAACTAGTAACAAAAACCAAATAACATAATGACAAAATACGCTCCCATATTGCTGTTCGTGTACAATCGTCCGGAACATTTAAAACAAACGATGGAGACACTTCAAAACAACACACTCGCTGCCGAAAGTAAGCTCTACATCTATTCCGATGCAGCCCGCAAGGACACAGACGAGGCAGCTGTAGCTGAAGTCCGCAACTATATCCATAAGATAACAGGATTTAAGAGCATTACCCTCATCGAACGGGAAAAGAACTGGGGACTTGCGCGTAATATCATTGACGGAGTTACCACACAAGTCAACCGCTTCGGGCGGGTTATCGTAATGGAAGACGACTTGATTACAGCACCTTACTTCCTACAATTTATGAACGATGCACTTGAGACTTACAAAGACGAGCCACGCGTCGGTCACATACAAGCTTGTGATTTCACCAACGACCCTTCCCTACCCGATACATTTCTTATCAAGTTTACCGGAAGTTGGGGGTGGGCTACTTGGGACAGAGCATGGAAATATTTCAATCCCGACGGGAAAGAGCTGCTCCGCCAATTGGAAGAACGTAACCTCACACGGAGATTTGACCTCAACGGGAATTATCCTTTCACGCGAATGCTGAGGCGCCAAATCGAGGGAAAAAACAATTCATGGGCCATCCGCTGGAATGCCAGCCTGTTTTTAGCAGATATCCTCTCGTTAAACACCGGACGTTCACTTATTCAGAACATCGGTTTCGATGGAAGCGGCACCAACTGCGGTGGTGGAGGTTTATACAGTTCCACCTTATGGATGAAACCGCTCCCAATAGAAAAATGGTCGCCAATAGAAGAAAATGAAAAAGCCAAAGAAGCATTCGCACGCTATTACCACCGCACAAATTGCTTTATGGCCAAAGCGATTCGACGAATTAAACGTACCTTGAAAGGAGACTTCGGCGCATGAAAATATACTATTATCACACACGCCCCATACAAGAAGCATTGGACGAATGGAAGAACCATTTACACCCCGGACATATATTATATGGGCTCACTCATTTCAGTAAACACGGTATTCACCCGATACTCCACCATTACCGTCATTTCGCATCCCGTATACGGTTCTCACTCTACAATTTCTTTGAAATCATACGTTGCAAAGAACCGTACGACCTTTTGTATGGTACCTCCTTTTACGGACTAGAGCTTATTATCTTCTTACGTGCGTTCGGATTGTACCGCAAACCCATTGCTATCTGGCACCATCAAGCCGTAGTCCGAAACTCCAACAAACTGAAGAATTTGATTTCCCGCTTTTATTATAGAGGTATCGATCAAATGTTCTTTTTCAGTCAGACGTTAATTGAGGACTCTTTAAAATCAGGCAAAGTCAACGCCGGTCAGTTGCACCTTATACATTGGGGAGCCGACCTTGATTTCTATGACTATCTGAGACAGCACCTTCCAACCGCAAACGAAGAAGAACCGGAAAAGACGTTTATCACTACTGGGAAAGAGAATCGTGACTTCACCACCTTGCTAAAAGCATTTGCCGAAACAGGGCTTCCCCTTGATGTGTTTACCACACCTGCCGCCGGAGACAAGAACTATGAGCTTTTACTAAAAAAATATATACCATATACCAACATACGGATACATTTCACGGGCGGTATCATCCCACACAAGCTCGCCACAGAAGTAGCACATTCAAAAGTAGTAGTCATCTGCTGCCTTGACAACCCCTACACCGTGGGACTCACCACATTGGTAGAAGCTTTTGCATTAGGACTCCCAGTGATTTGCTCACGTAATCCTAAATTTCAAATGGACATTGAAAAAGAAGGAGCAGGTATCTATGTAGACTATAATGATACGGAAGGATGGAAACAAGCCATCCGTTACCTCTACACCCATCCTGAAGAAGCACAGCAAATGGGAGCCAACGGTCGGAAACTGGCAGAACGGGAATATAATTTAGAACATTACAGCCGCGAATTATCGCAAATCTTAACTACTACGGTAAAAACTTATCGCAAGCAACCATAGATTTGCAACGAAAAGCGTACATTTGCATAAACTTTTATGCGCATGAGAGTACTAATCATCAATACTTCAGAACGAATAGGCGGTGCGGCTATCGCAGCAAACCGTCTGATGGAATCGCTCAACGATGCCGGAATAGACACCGGGATGTTGGTACTGCACAAAACGAGCCACTCCGATAAAGTACATACCGTCGGTAAGTCTTGGCAAAGAAAGTTCACGTTTATCTGGGAACGTCTCATTATTTGGGCAAATAATCTTTTCAGCCGGAAGAATCTTTTTAGGGTATCCATTGCCAATACGGGGTTCGATGTCACCCGGCTTCCGGTTTTCAAAGAGGCAGATATCATTCACTTGCATTGGATTAATCAGGGCATGCTGTCCTTGCACAATATTCAACAAGTCATCACCTCCGGCAAACCTGTTGTTTGGACGATGCATGACATGTGGGAATGTACCTCCATCTGCCATTATTCCTACTCTTGCGAATCATTCAAAAACGAATGCGGAAACTGCCACTTTCTCCGTTTTCCCGGGAACAACGACTTGTCTCACCGCGTCTTCAAGAAAAAACAGAGCATACTCTCTCCGGCAAGAATAAATATCGTTACAGTAAGTAATTGGCTCGCCTCACAAGTACGCCAAAGCACACTACTCAAAGGAAAGCCGGTCACAGTGATACCGAATACGCTTTCACTGAGCAACTTCCGGATACTTAATAAAGTAGAATGCCGACAAGCATTATCTCTTCCTGACAAACGGATTATCGTGTTCGGGGCTGCCCGTATTGATGATCCGATAAAAGGATTCCCAACGTTGATGGAGGCCATTCGCCTTTTAATCCGACGAAAAGACTTTCGGAGTAAAGAGTTGCACCTCCTACTATTCGGAAGAATCAAATACCCCCTGCAGGTGCTCCCGTCTATTCCGGTCAGTCATACCTACATGGGCTGGGTAAGCCAAGCGGAGGAGCTTTCTCAAATCTATTCGGCAGCCGATGTCGCAGTGTCCGCCTCGCTCTACGAAACCTTCGGACAAACACTGATTGAAGCCCAGTCTTGCGGTTGCCTGCCTGTTTCGTTCGGCAACAGCGGACAAGCAGACATCATCCGCCATAAGGAGAATGGATACTTAGCTGACTATCAGTCGGCGGAAAGTCTGGCCGACGGAATAAAATGGGGACTTACCGAAGGGAAAGAACGGGTGTCACCGGAAGCAATGAGAAACGAAGTAATGACTAAATATTCGGGCAAGGTGGTAGCCGGACAATATATCAATCTGTATACAAGCCTGTTGGCAAGCAAACTTTAGAAAATGAGAATACTGATTATTAATACTTCTGAGAAGATGGGCGGTCCGGCCGTTGCGGCAAGCCGTCTGATGGAATCGCTGAAAAACAACGGTATCAAAGCTAAAATGTTGGTACGTGACAAACAGACCGACCAGATTAGTGTTGTCGGGTTGAACAGAAGCTGGTTGCAAGTATGGAAATTCATGTGGGAACGTCTTGTCATCTGGAGTGCCAACCGTTTTCACCGGAATCATATGTTTGATGTAGATATAGCGAATACCGGCACGGACATTACGTCACTTCCGGAGTTCCGTCAGGCGGATGTCATCCACCTTCACTGGGTCAATCAGGGAATGCTCTCATTGAAAGATATCCGAAAGATATTGTCATCCGGCAAGCCTGTAGTATGGACAATGCATGATATGTGGCCTTGTACCGGTATCTGCCACTATGCACGGGAATGTACCAAATACCAGAAGGAATGCCATCACTGCCCCTATATATATAAGGAAGGAGGCCGGAAGGATCTGTCATATCGCACTTTCCGCAACAAACAAGAACTTTATGCTCATGCCCCGATTCATTTCGTCACTTGCAGTCATTGGCTGAAAGAACAAGCACAAAGTAGTGCATTGCTTGCAGGAAAAGAGATTGTCAATATTCCGAACGCCATTAACACGAATCTCTTCAAACCACAAAAGAAGGAGGAGGCACGTACGAAATGTATGTTGCCGCAAAACAAAAAACTAATTCTGTTCGGTTCGGTAAAGATTACCGATAAGCGGAAAGGAGTCGAATATTTAATTGAGTCCTGCAAAATGCTGGCAGAAAAGCATCCGGAATGGAAAGATTCATTGGAGGTAGTTGCATTCGGCAACCAATCCCAACAGTTACAGGCTCTGCTTCCCTTTCGTGTACACTCACTTCCTTACATCAAGAATGAGCATGAATTAGTGAATATATACAACTCAGTAGATATTTTCGCCATCCCGTCGCTGGAAGAGAATCTGCCCAACATGATTATGGAAGCGATGGCATGCGGAGTGCCGTGCGTGGGGTTCAATGTAGGCGGCATTCCCGAAATGATAGACCATCTGCACAATGGCTACGTGGCACAATACAAGTCTTCGGAAGATTTTGCCAACGGCATTCACTGGATATTGACAGAACCGGAATACAGCGAACTCTCAGAACAAGCCCGCCGCAAAGTATTGGGCAACTATTCGGAGAGTATCGTTGCCAAAAGATATACGGATATCTATAACAAAATAACAGGAAAATATGCATAGCGTCCATCCCACTCCGAAATTCTCAATCATCACGGTAACATACAACGCTGAGAAGGTATTGGAGGACACCATTCTAAGTGTCATCTCACAAACCTATCATCACGTCGAATATATTATCGTAGACGGGGGATCTGAAGATAAGACCTTATCCATCATCGACCGGTACCGTTCGCGGATACACACTGTCGTCAGCGAGCCGGACAAAGGATTATATGACGCCATGAATAAAGGAATCTCTCTTGCCACCGGTGATTACCTTTGCTTTCTGAACGCAGGCGACTGCTTCCACGAAGATAATACATTACAGCAAATGGTACATACCATCATCGGCAACGAACTTCCCGATGTGCTTTATGGAGAAACCGCCATCGTAGACAAGAACGGTCATTTCCTACGTATGCGCAGGCTATCCGCTCCGGAAACTTTAACGTGGAAAAGCTTTAAACAAGGGATGTTGGTCTGCCATCAGGCATTCTTCCCCCGCCACACGTTGGTAGAGCCGTATGATTTGCAGTACCGCTTCTCCGCTGACTTCGACTGGTGCATCCGCATCATGAAGAAAGCGCATACCCTTCACAACACTCACCTGACAATCATTGACTATTTGGACGAGGGCATGACCACCCGGAACCGGAAAGCATCCCTCAAAGAGAGATTCCGCATTATGGCAGAGCATTATGGATGGATCAGTACCACGATACATCATGTATGGTTCGTGATCCGTGCAGTTACTCACCAATAGGCGAAGGCATATAAAGCATTACCTGGTCTAATATCACTCCTTCGTCCAATGCCTTGATTACCAATTTGTGGGACTTCTTTCCAGATATCGGAAGTCGAACTGTTCGAATGGCTTGATTGCGCAGCACGTTCTCTTTCCATTCTTCACTCCGTCCTTTCGTTTCATAAGAGATCACTTCAGGCTCTGCATCGTCTAACGATATTGAGAAACGTAGTTGATCTCCTCCCACAGGATGATTAGGCAATAAGCGGATGTCAACCTCTACCGAGTCTGTTTTCCTGTTGTCAAAAGAGAACATCAGTGCATCTCCCTTGTCAATGCCTGTCGCTTTGCTTTCATATCCCAGACCCTCACAAATAGCAGAAGTTCCTTTCCGTTCATTCAATGTATTCTTACCATTCGGGATATTTTTCCCATCCAATCCGTTCCATTTATAGATAGCTACACGCTCTTTCATCATCGGAGAAGTAGCCGTTTTTCTTTCCACGCGATTGAATACGGGGAGTTTTCGGGGTTGAAAATCCATCATGCGGTTCCACTTTCCATCTTCCAGTGAGTTATACTGCTTCGTCAATACTACAATGCTGTCATAGGCAAGATCACTTTTCTCCCAGTCCGCTTTTCCGTGGCGGGCTAATTGGGCATATAGCAATTTCCGGTTCATCTGTGTAGCAGCTTGCACCGGGTATTTCACCAATTCAAAATAGGCACTTTGTCTGCCGGATGGGATTTTCAAAGCTGCCCGTTCCACTGTCTCCGACAATTTATCATAAGCCTGCAAACGTCCGTTGATTTCTTTTTCACTCCATGGAAGATCTTTGACAACACGATAAACAGGATCTTTCTCCTCTTCCCTCGTATTTCCCATAAATTCAGGTTTACGAATATGGGCCAGACGATAGTGTTCCTGCATCACAGGTAATACTGCCTTTGCGCACGAAGCTCCCAATTCCCGTTCCAGCCAGTGTTTCAGATGAGAGGTCACTCCTTCCGAGGCCACAGTTTCTATATTCCAGGCCATATCCATAAACAACTCTATCTGATACTCGGCAGGCTTGATATCTCCGACGTTCAGTATCCACATCTTCTGTATGCCTCGATCGTAAGCCAGCTTCATTTGTTGAAAAATCAGATACGGGCTCATCGTACTCAACCAGAGATGGTCATGCGGACGTCCCCAATAAGAAACATGATAATAGACTCCATTCCCTCCTTTACGTGCGCATTCTTCGGCCGTAGGAAAATGGCGGATATAGCCATAGTTATCGTCACACCACATCAATGTTACATCATCGGGCACCTGTAATCCGGCATGATAAATGTCGAGTACCTCTTTATAAGGGATAAAAACCTGCGGGACTTTAGCCACATCCTTATCAACATATTTTTCAATCAACCCGCGTTGATCTGCAAACACACGATCTATTACGGCCTTCTGTTCTTCCACCGTCTTCGCTCCCTGCATCTTGCCATCGTGTACACCACGCATACCCAACGTATAGAGTATTTCCTGATCTGCCACCTCTTTTACACGGTCTTCCCAGAATTTGTAAACAGCCGGAGCATTATTCACATAATCATAAGCCCCTTCTCCTCTTCGTTTCCACTCGCCGGCAGTGCTGCAAGCCATCGGTTCGCAATGGGAAGCACCGATGAAGATTCCATATTTCTTGGCAGCTTCCCGATTGCCTTTGGTCAGGAAGAAAGGAAGTGTACATTCGTGCATTGCAGGCCAATAGGTGTTGGCACGCAGACGAAGTAAGAGTTCAAAAATACGCTCGTTGGTACGCGGGCCTATCTCACCTTTCACTTTTGAAGGTTCATAGGTCCGACTGCTCCATGGCATCAAGCCCCAGTCTTCATCATTAATAAATATACCCCGATATTCCACCGAAGGAGCCTGAAGACTTTGGAATTTGGAAGATAGCTTAAAAAGTTTCTTCTTTTCCGGAGCTACGTCCGCCCACCATTCCCAGGGAGAGACACCTAACAAACGGGATATTTCGAGTATTCCATAAGCCGTACCATGTTTGTCACTGCCGGCTACGATCAATTTACCCTCCGGAGAAACAGATAATAGAAAAGCCTGCTTCTTGCCTTTTAGCGCAGAAACATCTATGCCGGTCCGGCTGATAAGCTCACTCTGCCCCACCGTTCCTATCACAATTTCACCTGTTTTCTCATTCGCTTGGGTAGTCGACGACAATACTGTCTGAATATCACGCCCCAGCATTTCCAATGCGGTTCGTACAACCAGTTCTTCAGAAGGGCTGCAAGCGATGACAACTGTTTGACCGGAAGTCAAAACAAAATCCTTACTACGAATCGGTAAAGCAACTATCAAAAAGATGAAAAAAGGAAACAGAAGTTTATGTCTCATAGGTTCTATTATTTATAGAAGACAAAATTACAGGTTTGCAGAAAATGTACTATAGAATAGTGTACAATTTCATAGAATTCTGTCCGACCTATTCTCAAACTCCCAATAACTGTTTCAATTCAGCCACTCCTTCAGAAGCCCCCTTCTGAATCACATGTATCGGACGGGAAGTATGCGTATCTACCGGTTTCGGATCAATCAGATACACCTCTGCTCCTCCCGGTACATAATGAAGCAACCCCGCTGCAGGATATACATTAAGCGACGTACCGATAATAACGAAAATATCCGCCTTCTCCACATATTGGATGGCTGTCTCAATTTCCGGCACAGCTTCTCCAAACCATACGATAAAAGGTCGCAATTGAGTGCCGTCGTCGGCCTTGTCTCCCATCTTCACTTCATATTCTTCCGGTTTCAGCTCTTTTATGTAATGAGGATTATGAGGATCTCTACTGGAACACACTTTCGTCAGTTCGCCATGCAGATGAACGATACGGCTGCTCCCGGCACGTTCATGCAAGTTATCGATATTCTGTGTCACCACCGTTACATGAAAGTTTTTCTCCAGTTCCGCCAACAATTCATGTCCACGGTTCGGCTTTACCTCCAACAACTGTTTCCGGCGCTCATTATAGAAATTAATCACTAAAGCCGGGTCACGCTGATAACCTTCAGGAGTAGCCACCTGCTCCACAGGATATTTATCCCACAAACCGCCTGCATCGCGAAATGTACTAATCCCACTCTCGGCACTCATACCCGCACCCGTCAAAACTATCAGATTCTTCATTACTATTCCTTCTTTTTTAATAGCCACACAAATGTAATCAGAATCATCGAATAAAAGAACTAATTCTTTTGTAAAAAAACGGCTAACTTTCACAGATATAAGAATTTTTAAATACCAAATGCTAAATCATTCAAATAAAACACGTACTTTTGCGATTCATAAATTTGCAATTGATTGAAGGCTAAAACTATGAAATACGCTTCAATCGCCAACAAAAAACATTATATGGATAAATTCAGTTACTCTATTGGTCTCGGAATCGGCCAAAACTTATCAAGTATGGGAATCGCCAACCTTTCGGTAGACGACTTCGCACAAGCTATCAAAGATGTATTGGGAGGCAACCAGACGGCTATCAGCCATCAGGAAGCCCGCGAAATAGTAAACAAGTATTTCGAAGAACTGGAAGCTAAAATGGGCGCCGCCGCTATCGAACAGGGGAAAGCATTCCTTGAGGAAAACAAAAAAAGAGCAGGTGTAGTAACTCTGCCCAGCGGATTGCAATACGAAATAATAAAAGAAGGTACAGGCAAAAAGCCTCAGGCTACCGATCAGGTAAAATGCCATTACGAAGGTACTTTGATTGACGGAACACTGTTCGACAGTTCTGTTCAGCGTGGTGAGCCCGCAGTATTCGGCGTGAACCAGGTAATCCCGGGATGGGTTGAAGCACTGCAACTGATGCCGGAAGGTTCTAAATGGAAACTGTATATTCCGTCTGAACTGGGTTATGGCGCAAGAGGTGCCGGAGAAATGATTCCTCCCCACAGCACACTCGTATTTGAAGTAGAATTACTCGAAGTATTATAAATAAAAAAATTCAAAGCAAAATGAAAAAAGTTAGTATTTTTATGGCAATCGCCGCTGCTGCAAGCCTTGCTTCTTGCACAGCTCAGTCTCCTAAAGCAAATCTGTCAACAGAACTCGACTCCCTGTCTTATTCTATCGGTATGGCTCAGACTCAAGGTTTGAAAGGCTACCTGACAGGCCGCTTGGATGTTGATACTGCTTACATGGCAGATTTCATCAAAGGTTTGAACGAAGGTGCAAACAAAACCAGCAAGAAAGATATCGCTTACATGGCAGGTTTGCAAATCGGTCAACAGATCAGCAACCAAATGATGAAAGGTATCAACCAGGAGTTATTTGCCGGCGACTCTACTAAAACAATCAGCAAAGCTAACTTCATGGCAGGTTTCATCGCAGGTACTTTGGAAAAAGGCGGCATGATGACTATGGAAGAAGCTCAGACTTATACCCGTACAGCTATGGAAACAATCAAAGCAAAAGCTTTGGCTGAAAAATACGCTGACTACAAAGCTGAAAACGAAAAGTTCCTTGCCGACAATAAAACTAAAGAAGGTGTGAAAACAACTCCGAGCGGTCTGCAATACAAAGTGATCACTGAAGGTAAAGGTGAAATCCCTGCTGACACTTGCAAAGTGAAAGTTAACTACAAAGGTACTTTAATTGACGGAACAGAATTTGACAGCTCTTACAAACGTAAAGAACCGGCTACTTTCCGTGCTAACCAAGTAATCAAAGGTTGGACAGAAGCATTGACTATGATGCCTGTCGGTTCTAAATGGGAACTTTACATCCCTCAGGAACTGGCATACGGTGCTAGAGAATCAGGCGGCCAAATCAAACCGTTCTCTACTTTGATTTTCGAAGTTGAGCTGGTGGGCATTGAAAAAGATAAGAAATAAGAAAGTTTCTTTCTAAATAGAAAAAGGAAAGAGGTGCAAAGCGTTTGCATCTCTTTTTTTTGCTTTTGCCTATTTTTTCTCTCAAAAAAGAAGAATAATTAAAATAAATCTCTATATTTGCTTACTATTTGATAACAACTGGAAATTATAATTTATTATTATGGAAAGAATAGACAATCTCGACAGGCAGATACTAGAAATTATTTCCCAGAA
>ULUX01005657.1_pt1 | contig 13198 bp, 8 predicted proteins | sample 1958961 | NCBI WGS metagenome assembly ULUX01 (sample SAMEA4835773, study PRJEB28245) | human gut metagenome | biome: gut microbiome; material: fecal sample | place: Denmark | collected 2008 | reverse complement strand
AATCAAAAGACAAATTTATCACAATATTCGTGTATTCCTTTTTTGAATACCTATTGTCTTCTGGATTTTAAATTTCAGTTTTTTCAAAAAGTAAATCTAAAACAAGAACCCCCGTGGAGAGAATTCTCCACAGGAGTTCCCATTTTAATCAGGATACATGATTTTCTTAATCTTAATTATTTCTTAGAAAGCTGTATCTGGATAAGTGTTGCGTCGTTTATCAAAATCTTTCCGTCGCCGTCAACATCAGCAAGCTTCTCATCAAATGTACCGGTAATCTCCATACGTGTGAGATACTTCTGAATAAGTGTAACGTCTTCAATATCAACTGTATTATCGTGGTTTACGTCACCCTTTTCAAATGTCGGCTGCTGAACCTTCATAACTCTGAGTTCGCTTACTGCAAGTTTATTTGGATCGCCTGTAGATGCGTCGTTCTGAATTGCTGTTGGCTTAATTCTGATATACTTTGCAGTTATAGGCTCATCAAAGATGATCTCAGCTGTCTGTCCGTCATATTCAGCTGTATAAGTACCGGCAGATGTGAATTCTGTTCCGTTTTCTGAAACAAGAATTTCTACAGTCTTTATCTTATTGTTGCCGTTCTCTCTTGCTACGTACTCAAATCCCTTTACGGTCTTTGCTGTATCGCCGAATACTACATCGATATATACGTTTGGAATATCGTTCTGTGAAAGCCAGAAGCCTGCTTCTTTTCCGTCAAACATAATATCGTTTGCAGCTTCCTGAGAAGCAACGCCTGATGACTGTCCGTCAGAGGATGACCACTGGAGCCATGCGCCTGATGTATTTACTGTAAAGTCTTCCTTATACATATAGAAGTTCGGGTCAACCTTTACAAGTCCTTCAATAGCGGATGTAAGATTGTTCTTAGCAGCTATTACATCAAGCTGTGTAGCTGTTTCGCTTTCGGAAACTTCGATTGCATTTGTCAAAGCTTCGTTGAACTTGCTGTAGCTTGCCTCTGTGTATGTTCCGTTGGCATTTGTGTAGTCCTCAAGAGCCTTTGCCTTTTCGATTTCAGCCAAAAGTTCTGTCTTGTCAACTTCACCTGATGGAACGTCGCCTTCCTGATACTCGTAAGCACCGATATCAGGTGTTCCTGTAACTTCGTTGCCGAAGAAGTCTGTTCCTGTAAATCCGTCGATTACAACACCTGCGTCGATTGCCGGTGAATCTTTGGAAATCTTAAAGCCTTCAAATGCTGCTCTGTCGTGTACTACGCCTGTTGTTGTAGTAGGTGCTGCTTCTGCTCCCCAGAAGAGAGGATCTGCTGTAACAGCATTTGCATCGCTTGTTGGTGTATTTGTGTAGTTATAATACAGGTTGTTGCTGTATGTCATCTTTGCTGTGCTGTTCTTACCGCTCCAGTTTTCTGACTTTTCAGCGCCTGAATTATAGATGATGTTGTTTCTAACAACTGCTGTACCGGTCTGGTTTGCGCCGTTGTTTCTGTCAGCTACTCTGAGGAATGGAACTCCCTCTGCCATATAGAATACGTTGTTGTAGAACTCTGCCTTTGGTGCATTGTCCGGAATGTCAAGAGCACAAGTGAGATCCTTATAGCTTATGTTGTATCTGAATACTGTATTGATTGCCTGTATACCGCAAACCATAACTGCACCGCCCTGGTTGTTATGGCTGTAGTTGTACTGGTAAACTGTTCCGTCGCCCCAGTCTGCATCCCATGCCTGAGCGTCTCCGTTGTAGCATGTGTCAAATACTTCGTTGTACTGGAACACTGCATCTTTACATTTCCATGGCCAGATACCTGCTGCTACTCGTCCGAAAGCTGTAGCGCTGTAGATGTCTGCGTTGATTTCCTTTGCTACTCCATCAGCTACGTTGTATTCAACAAGAGGCTGATAGCAGTACATTGTTGTGATTGCGTCTCCGCCAACGCTTTCAATGTAGTTATTCTTGATTACTACATCTGTAGCGCCGTATTTCTGGCATACTGTGTCGTCAATTTCAGCTGCATTGAACTGGTTGTAGTATGCTGTGTATGCAAGGGCAATACCCCATCTGCTTACGTCTTTTACGTAGCAGTTCTGAATTGTTACGTCGTTATACTTTGGTATTCCTGTTGATGCTTCATCTTCAGGCATAAATACTGTAAAGTAAATACCGCCGTTGTTCATGTGCTTGTCATAAACATTACCTTTTACATCGTGGATGTAGAGGTCATCAAGAACGATATGGTCGATTGTACCTGCGTTCTGTGCTACAACTGCCACACCTGTTCTGTTCATCTTTGTTCTGAGGCTGTAGTCCTCATTGAGGAAAGAAACATCGTTTACAATTTCAAGACCGCTTATCTCGATATACTCTACATCGTAAAGCAGAATTGTTGAGGATACATATCCCTTGTAAACGTGCTGTGAGTTGTCAAGAGCCTTGCCGTAATCCTGATACCAGATTCCCTGGCCCTTTGCGTCAATTACCGGCTTTGCAGCTTTTTCATCGCCGTATGTTCCAACTATAATTGGATTTTCAGCAGAGCCGCTTCCCTTAAGATGGAGGTACTGATAATCGAATACAGAACCTCTTTCAAGCAACACCTTGTCGCCTGGCTGCAATGTAATTTCATTGATTTTTGAAAGACTGTAAAAAGGTGTGTCCTCACTTGTACCGTTATTTGTGTCTTTACCTGTCAATGTGCTGACATAGTATGTAGTTCCTACATCATTAGTATCTGTTTCACCTTCAACAGCTGATACAGAAAACAAAGAAGAAAATGCTGTTAATACTAATGTCAGACAACAGATTATTGATACTAATTTTTTTGTCATGATTTCAGCACCTCCTTATCATTCTGCTTCGTAGCCAAGTCTAATCTCAGCTGCGCTGGCAAATATAAGTCCTGCATTCTGTGACAAAGACTCTGTTGCAACAAGCTTTACAAATCTTGTATTTACAGTGTCAAACTCAGCATACTTAACAGTGCTGTCGCCTGCCCATGTATTGCTTCTTGTTTCTACCTTTGTCCAGCTGCCGTCTTCGCCTGTATCACTTACATATATTTCATATTCTGTGATAATTCCGTTTGTTCCTCCGGTGCTGCGTGGTACATACTTGAGCATGGCTACATCCTGATTTGTTCCCATATCGATTGCAATCCATCTCTCATTCTCTGCGCAGCCGTTCCAGTTTGTATGCCACATTGTTGACAAGTTATTGTCAAGTGCCAAGTTGCCGCCGCCTTCTGTTGCATTATTTGGCTGGTAGCTTCCTACTGTAGCCGTCATTCCCTCTGGTGAGTACTCTGTGTAAACTTTCTCAATTCCAAGCTTGTACTCCTTAACGGAATCATTATATGTTGCCTTCAATACCATTGTATCTGTAAGCACGCCTTCGGTAACTTCTGTACCGTCCTCGTTGTATACCTTTACAGTTGTTCTTTCATCATAGATGAGGTTTGAAAGCAATGTTTCAACTGTTGTTCCCTTTGCAATTCCGTTAATCCATGTGTCGGTAACTTCATATACATTTGAGAATACGCCTTCAACCATTGTATCTTCTACACTTGACTCGTATACGCCGATATCAGGTACAAGACCTACTTTGTTTCCAAAGAAGTCATATCCTGTGCTTCCTGATACATAAACACCGGCATTGATTGCAGGTGAGCCGTCCTGAAGCTTAAATCCGTCAAAAGCAGTTCTGTCGTGTACAACACCTGTTGTAGATGTTGGTGCAGACTCTGCATTTACAAACATAGGATCGCCTGTTACTGCATTTTCATCATCAGCAGGTATTTCATTGTAGTTGTAATACAGGTTATGGTCATAAGTAACTGTGCAGTTATTGCTCCAGTCTTCTGTCTTTGTTTCGCCTGCATTATAGATAATGTTATTTGTAAGAACTGCTACACCGCCTGAGGAACGCTCTCTGATAAATGGAACTCCTTCTGCCATGTAGAATACGTTGTTGTAGAAATCCGCTCTCGGGTTACCCGGCAGATCCAAAGCACCTATAAGATCCTTATAACTGATATTGTATCTGAATATTGTGTTAACTGCCTGTACGCCGCAAATCATTACGCAGCCGCCTTCGTTATTATGGCTGTAGTTATACTGATAGATTACGCCGTCGCCCCAGTCTGCGTCCCATGCCTGTCCGTCACCGTTATAGTGGGTGTCGAATACTTCGTTGTACTGGAACACGGCGTCCTTGCATTTCCACGGCCATACAGCAGCTGCTACTCGTCCGAAGCTTGTAGCATTATAGATTTCCTCGTTGATTTCCTTTGCAGCTCCGTCGGAAACGTTGTACTCAACAACAGGTCTGAAGCAGTACATTGTTGTGATAGAGTCGCCGCCTACGTCCTTAATGTAATTGTTTCTGATAATTACATTTGTAGCTCCGTACTTCTGGCAGATATCGTCAGGAATTTCTGCTGCATTAAACTGAGCATGATAAGCTGTATAAGCAAGAGCAATACCCCATCTGCTTACATTCTCAACACGGCAGTTCTCAATAAGTACATCGTCATACTTTGCGATTCCTGTTTCAGCTTCATTTGCAGGCTTGAAAACTGTAAAGTAGATACCGCCGTTGTTCATGTGCTTATCATAAACATTTCCTTTTACATCATGGATGTAAAGGTCACTGAGAACGATGTGATCTATTGTTCCTGCGTTCTGAGCCACAACAGCAACACCTGTTCTGTTCATCTTGTTTCTAAGGCTGTAATCCTCATTCTCGAAGCTTACATTGTTTACAATCTCAAGACCGCTAATCTCGATGTACTCTACATCGTAGAGCAGGATTGTTGATGAAACATATCCTTTGTTTACATGCTGTGCATTGTCAAGGGTTACACCGTAATCCTGATACCAGATGCCCTGGCCCTTTGCATCGATTACAGGCTTAGCAGCATCCTCGTCGCCGTATGTTCCAATGATAATTGGATTTTCAGCGGAGCCGCTTCCCTTAATATGGAGATACTGATAATTAAATACAGAACCCCTTTCAAGCAATACCTTATCGCCCGGCTGCAATGTGATATCGTTAATCTTCATAACTGATTCCCATGCAGTGTCAGGTGATGTTCCGTCTGCGTTGTTATCGCCGTTCAATGAGCTGATATAGTAAGTTGTTCCTACATCTGCTGTTGTGTCAACTTCATCAGCTGATGCATTTCCGAGTCCAAAAGTGAACAACCCTGAAATCATGCTAATACTGAGCAGCATAACCAGCAAGCGTTTCATTGTTTTTCCTCCTTTTCTGGTTTTGGTCATGTTTTTAACCTCCTTCTTAGATTTAATTTATATTTTCAAGAGTGAAACTATAAATGTCTTCATAATTGCAATCGACCTGCAAACTTTCCGCTTTTTCTTCTACAACCTGGTCATAATGTTCTTCACGAAGAATTTTTTCAATGTTTACTTTTACATCTTCAAAGGGTTTGTAGTCATTCTCTGTTTTTGAAAGACACTGAACTAAAAACAGATATCCGTTTTGGTCAATTACAGCACTTTTCTCTCCTGCATCAAGGTCATATCCGATTTCCATAACATCACCTATGGTTTTGGACATGTAGTCAGCCTCGTCGGAGAGTATCTCCTCTTCTCCGTAGTATTCTTTTAATTCCGGATATGTGTCTATATAATCTCCGATATTTGTATCGGCTTCTGAGTAAAGACTCATCATCTGGGAATATATCTCATTTTTCTCTTCGTCGGTAAGATAGCCGTCATATGGAACCCTTACATACTGAATTGTAAAGTCGTCATACATATAAAACATTGTGTCTTTGTTTTCTTCATAGTAGGTTTTGCTTTCCTCTTCGGTAACCTCCATGCCTGGATTTGTCAAATCCTCACAGTAAGCCTTCTGAAGACTGTCCATTTCATATTCCAAATATACGTTATAGCTGAATGATGACAGACCGTAAACAACCTCGCCGTTTTCAATAGCCTCTGAACGGCTTTGATTTTCCTGTTCCATTCTTTTATATATTTCATCATAAGAAGCAGAGTCGATATAACCATATTCCATTGCCAATTCATACACTGCATGAACCTGCTTTAACTCTTCAATAACCCTATCGGCAAGAACCTCATAAGGAAGCTCTCCGTTTTGCTCGGTTTTCCAAAAGGATTCATCAATATTTACATTGCTTCCCTTGGTAATTTCATTGGCAACATCCAGCTTTATACTATTCATAGTATTTAAAAATTCTTCATCTGTAATTTTTTCACTTCCTATTGAAAGTTCAAGCTTTTTGCTGCATCCGGTAAAAATCAATGCCGAGACAACTAAAAGTGCCGTCAGGCCAACTAATAATCTCGCTCTATTTCTTTTTTTTATAATCATAACAAACACCTTTGTTTTTCAAAATATTCATTAAAAATTATTATACGTCCAGCATTAAATAGCTATTCCTAAACAATACTAACACAAAATACAACATAAAACAATACAATAATAGTTACAAAAACCATGAGCTATTTTTAACCATACTTCCCAAAATAAAAAAGAATAAAATATACATTTTAGAAATGACATGCAATTTAAAGCAAAAAAGAAAAAACCTCAAGATGTTTCCTGAAGTTTTTTCCTTTTTTTGTAGATTTGCAATTTTTATTTATATAGCTGAAATAATGTTTATATCTTTCAGTTTTTCTTTTTCTTTAAATGGAACTTTATCAATATTTTGTCAACTCCATCGCCGAAAACATCCTGCAAGCATCCGATTTTATAGCAAAGGAACAAATAAACCGCTGCGCCTACTGTACCGTATACCGCCAAGGAAACAATCAGCATGAAGTATCCGTTGCTTGTTCCCGGAAGAACAAATCCCAAAAGCCATACAACGGCAATCATAGCAACAAGAGGTATCGCCATTCTGAGAAGAAGTCTGTATATTGAAGTATAGCGGAACTTCATTGTGTGTTTCAGGTTTCTGAACATAATATACAATGAGATTGAATATCCGATTATACTTGCAACAGAAGCTCCAAGGTATGGTTCCCATCCAAGGAAGCTGAACAGATACATAAAAGGCAAGTCAAGCGCTGCGTTGATTAAAAGTCCTATAACAGTTGTTACACACACAAGCTTTGCCCTGTTGATACTCTGAAGAGCCATACTTGCAACCATTGTGATACTGCTTATAACATTTATAATAACCTGCAAGGCAAGAATTGGACCACCGTATGCGCTCTCACCATAGAATGCATAATAAACTTCATTTGAAAGCATCATTATACCTATTGCACACGGAACAGTAACTATAATAACCGTATTTATGGCATGGTTAAACTTTTTGTTTACCTCTCTTTTTCTCTTCTTAACGTAGCTGCTTACTATATAAGGAACAACGCTGGAGGAAAGTCCTATAGCCAAGGAATTGATTATCATACAGATTTTAGGAGCCCATGTAGCCTTTACACTGGCGATAATCTGGCTTTCTGCTCCCGGGAAATGAAGCTGCTCAAGACCCATCATAACCAGCTTCATATCTGTAAGATCATAAAGGTTGCTGGCAATAGATACTATTATAATAGGAATACAGCACTTTAATATCTTTTTAAGTATTGTCTTTGTGCTGACATTTCTGTTATCCAGAGGGCCGTCGGCAGTGTCAAAAACTTCTCTGTTTTTGCTTATCTTTCTTGAAAGATACCAAAGAGCTGCCGCTCCTCCGAACAGTGCTCCCGACAAAGCCGCTGCAACACCGAGAGTTATGTTCATTCCCAATACATTTATAACAAGGTATGAACCCACAAGAACCACGAATATTCTTACAAACTGCTCAATAACCTGGCTGTATGAGGATATAGAGATAAACTCATGTCCCTGGAGATAACCTCTCTTCATACTCAAGAACGGAATTACCAAAAGACAGAAGGAAACAGTCCTTATGGCAATAGCCATATCTGAGCCGGAAACTCCGCCGCCTGAATCGGTCATAAAAAATCTTCCTATAGATTCGGCAAATATAAACATTATTAAAAACGCAAACACCGAAAACAGGAAAACCGCCTTTGTGGCAACTCGGTTAGTCTTTTCTTTTGCCTTGAACATTCTCAGAGAGTTGTACTCGCTGATTATAATACTTACTGCCACCGGTATACCCGAGGTGGAAATGTTTAGAAAAAGGTTATATACGTTGTAGGCGCAGGAGTAGATAACTCCTCCTTCTTCACCGATTATCGCATAAAAAGGTATGCTGTAAAGCGCACCCATAACCTTGGTAATTATGATAGCCAAATATGCAATCATTGTACCTTGCACGAAGGTATCCTTTTTAATCTTTTTACTCATTGCATTCCCTTTTCTTCCGATTTATTTACAGTATTGTTTTTTGTAGTTTTGGGCGTAATATTACTGCCAGCCTTTGCAGACGTCAATCCACTTGTCCGTTTCAGAAAACCTTTCAAGCTCGTCGCAGGAAAGCTCTATTGCGCTGTTACTGCTTCCGCATGCAGGAAATACGGTATCGAATCTTTTTAATGATACATCAAGGTAGATTTCAACTCCCGGATTTACCGCAAATGGGGAAACTCCGCCGACTCTATGGCCTGTTTTCTCCTCAACCTCATCAAAGCTGAGCATCTTTGCCTTTGTATGAAACTGAGCCTTGTATTTGCTGTTATCAATCTTTGTATCCCCTGCCGCTACAATTAAAACACACTTTCCGTTTACATCGAAAGAAAGAGTCTTTGCAATTCTTGCAGGTTCACAGCCTACTGCAACTGCGGCTAATTCTACAGTTGCGCTTGAAGAATCAAACTCCAATATTCTGTTGTCAGCGTCATATTTCTTTAAATATTCTCTGACCTTTTCTATGGACATCGGTATCACTTCCTTACATAAATATAAAAATCTTTGATTAGAAATTATACCATATTCAGGAGAATTATTCAACACCGATTGATTTATGTAAGGATTGTTCTCAAAATCACAGCAAAATTCAATACAGATAGTATTCTTAAAAAACAGACAAAAATAGTATCTATACCTTAAAAACAGCAGTCTATTTTTAAAACACATATTTTACTTATAATTCTTTTATAGGCTATTGTACCAAAAGTAACTGACCCAATAAATTTTTTTCAAAAAACAACCTAAAAACAATCAGAAAAATCCACGTATTACGCTGTACCTGCTATAACATTCTGAATATAAGTTACATCCGCAATATCAGTTACTCCGTCGTTATTTACATCTGTTACAGACATGTTATAGGATGAGTCGTCCTTGGATATCAGATTGGCTATATACTCCTGAAGAATTGTAACATCCGACACGGAAACAACTCCGTCCATGTTGAAGTCATAGTCAATCTTTTCCTCCTGAGGTACTCCGACTTTTAACACCACATATAATTCTGCCTTTGGAGCCGCAGGAATTATGGTTGAAATTACATTTGAATTTATTCTGTTTCCGTCAACATAGCCCTGACTTGAAGAATGCCACAGAACATCGGAAGAACCGTCTCCCCAATAAATTCCAATATGGTTATAGTTGCTCAGTGCATACTCTGAACCCTCAAACATCCATATTAAATCGCCCTTTTCAAGATAACCGGAACTGAGCATCTCTTCTTTTGTTGAAAAATATTTTCTTGAGATATTATTGTTATTATAAAATGAAACCCATCCGCTCATTGCCGGAATCATTGAAGAGTTTCCACCGCTCATATCTGTAGCTGTTGATAAAACATGCCACACAAAGCCTGTACAGTTCATAGAAGCTACACCGTAATAGTCAAGTGAGCCGTTAGCTCCTTCACAGTCGCCGTTGGGGTTCCTGTGATCTCCCGACTTATACGGAGTACCCAGATAATAGTTGTCATCTTCATGGGAATAAAGCCAGTCCATATAGACTTCCGGGTCCATTCCTATAACTTCGGCAAAGGTATTTCCCTGCACTTCCGCCGGTACAGCTCCTGCATTTGCCGATGCAAAACACATCATGCCTGAAAGCATAGCCATGCACAACAAATAGGACACTAATTTTTTTGTTCTGTTTTTCATAATTAACCGCCTCTCCTCTTTAAAAAATATAATAATTAAAAATCGGCAAAACATATCTGCCGCAAAAGCCGAATATAAAAGAAAAAATCCCAAAAAGACTATACATCTTTTTGGGATTTTATACTGGTGCGAGTGACGAGACTTGAACTCGTACGTCATGGACACACGCCCCTCAAACGTGCCTGTCTGCCTATTCCAGCACACTCGCATTTATTTAATTTTGAGCCTTGCGAACTCAACGATTGGTATTATACCACCAAAAAAAGTGTTTGTCAATAGTTTTTTAAAATATTTACAGGGCATTTCCAAACTCGGAAACAAAACTGCTTATTAAACCTTAAAAACTGTGATGATTGATGATGATTGATGATGAGTGTCATAAGACATATGAGTTATTGCCTTTAAAGTTTTTCAAAAAGAGATTGTTAGGTTTCCGGGTTTGAAAACACCCTGTAAAATTTCAAGGAATATCATGTCTTTACGTTATTCCGTGTTTTTTCATAATATAACACAAAAGAAATACTTTTTCAATATGTGCGGTTTTCTGTGCCTGAAATTTTTCTTATTTGTGAAAAAAAACGCACATATAACTGAGTAATTCATTGACAATATCACTGAATTTTTATATAATATATTCCTAAATGTTTAAAAACAAGAGGGGGTAGATAATTTTGAATTTTTCTGAGGAGTTTTCAAACGTCTTGGCACAGTCAAACATCACCATTTATACTCTTGCAAAAACCACAGGTATAGACAGGCGTGCAATCTATCGACTTAAAGACGGAACTAAAAAACCTACATTTGAAGAATTTTCAAAAATTGTAAAGGCGTTGTCCATAACCAAAGAAACAGCGGACAGGCTATGGCGTGCCTATGAAATTTCAAGTGTCGGTGAAGAAAAGTTTTATAGCAGAGAGAGAACCAAAGAGTTTTTGGAAACCCTGAGCAGTATTTACGACAGCAAAAACGAAAATGTCGTAATGCTGACAAAAAGCGAAATCGATTTAACCGAAGAATCCACAACCCTGCAGGGAAAAACTAATATAAACAATTTTATCAGAAACGTCATGTCTCTGGAAAATGCTACAAACGGATTCATATATATTCAGTCGGATTTGTCTTTCGATTTCATTTTTGATGAGCTTGCATTTCAAATAAACTACAATCGTTCACTTGAAACCAAGATTTTTATTTCCCTTAAATCTCCGGAAAAGTCCGTTGAGAAGAACTTTTACACAGACAGTATTCTGTCCATTTCTAAAATTTATCCGCTTTTGCTTATCGGAGAAAATTTAGAAGCCAAGTATGTAAAAGTAACTTCTAACAGCAACTCCCTTTTCCCCCACAACATAGTCACTTCACATTATCTTATCAGCATTTCACAGGATAAAAAAAGTGCAATCATTACTAAGGCTAATAAAATAATACAATCAACAAAACAGATTTTCTGCGATGTTTTTCCAAACGGAAAAAATTTCGTAACACGATTAAACCTTGACGAAAGCATTTTACATATTCTGGATTCTATGTTTAAACAGAATAAAGCCAAGTCATTTACTTTGTATTCAATGGATTATGAACCATGCGTTACAGTTCTCACAGACCAGTATATCATGGAAAGCTCCATAAACAAAGAAAATCCAAAGGCTGTAAAGCTGATTGAAATGTACAGCTCTATTTATTCTCAAAATCATGTAAACTTAATATCAAATTTCACCCTCGACGGATTGAGAAGTTTCTTGAATACCGGTATTCTTTTCGGTATACCAAAGGATTATTATACTCCGTTAAACGAGGAACTGAGAATCAGAATAATTAAAAATATGTGCGGCGCATACAAAAAGGGCATATATACACCACATCTGATAAACAGCGCAAACTTTACTTTCCCAAAAAATTTCAGGTACAGTGGTTCCGGAACCATATACGATTACTTTTTTATTACACTTACAGACAAAGACGATATGTTCAATACACTGTCTTTGAACGAAAGCGGATTATCGATGCATTTTTACGATTTTGTTCAAAGTCTGCCGGAAACAAACCTGGTTTTCAGCACCGAAGAAAGTATGCAGATAATAGTTGATGAAACCGAAAAAATTCTCAACTGCAAACTTGATTTTGAAAAATAAAAATTATCAATTCATGAATATAAACAGATTATCATCCCATACTATGGTTGAACCAATAAATGTATGGAGGCTTTGAAATGATAATTGACAAGATTGCCCTTGCACTTCTTATAATCGGAGGCATAAACTGGGGCAGTATCGGAATTTTTAACTTTGACATAGTCGGAAGCCTTTTCGGCGGACAGTCATCTGCAATCAGCAGAATTATCTTTGTTATAGTAGGTCTTTGCGCCGTGTGGTGCATCTCCCTATTGTTCAGAGATAACGCCTTGTCCAGCGGAGATGATACCGACGATAACAACAACGGCATATATACAGACTGATAATTTTATTTACCAAAAACGGGAACAGCCAGAAGCTGTTCCCGTTTTCGCTTTATATTACAAATAAAAAAGACGATACCGAAGTACCGTCTTTACTGGTCGAGGTGACAAGATTCGAACTTGCGACTCCATCGTCCCGAACGATGTGCGCTACCAAACTGCGCTACACCTCGATTTAAAAACAGCCCCGAATAAGCTCGGGGCTGATGGCTGCGGAACTAGGATTCGAACCCAGACAAACAGAGTCAGAGTCTGTCGTGCTACCCTTACACAATTCCGCACTGACAACATAGCCTATTATACTCATTTATAGGGAAATGTCAAGCCTTTTTTAAAACTTTTTTTAATTTTTTTCAAAAAAATTTTTCTCCCCTATTCCCGCTTCTTTTTTATATGTTTATTTCCGATAACTTGTCTATTTTGGTATTTTAGGAAATTTTTTCACAGGCACGAAAAATATACAAGTATGATACAAATATGTATTATTATAGTATAATAACATAAGAACCTATTTAAAGGGGGAAAGAAAATGATTAACATACTTGTTGCAGAAGACGAATTTTACATTTCTAATCTTATAAAAATAAGCCTGACCCAGGCTGGATATAACTGTATAACAGCGGAAAACGGAGAAGAAGCATTAAAACTGGTTGAAAAGGAAGATTTTGACCTTGCTCTCCTTGACATAATGATGCCCAAAATAAACGGATATGAACTTCTTGAGTTCATAAGA